>Ga0182745_1000019_pt1 | contig 251463 bp, 180 predicted proteins | sample eDN3rd30CKraftBY_FD_128523 | JGI IMG/M metagenome (GOLD analysis project Ga0182745, IMG submission 128523) | Enriched backyard soil microbial communities from Emeryville, California, USA - eDNA 3rd pass 30_C Kraft BY (version 2) (version 2) | ecosystem: Environmental > Terrestrial > Soil >... | reverse complement strand
CTGGAAATCGATTCCCGTGCTGGTGCTGCGATAGAGCGATCTTCGGAGAACCAGTGGTCCCCCCCCGCATTCTGGTCTTTTCCGGTGCTCCAGTCACTTTCCACGCCGGGTGTGATTCGTCAAAGTTGTACGTTTGCGGCGGGATTATTATTTCTGCTTTCCTTCTGTTGCCTGAACGAAGACTTTGTTGTCAGTCGTTTCTCCCTCCCCCGAGTTTGCCTGCCGCGACGATACCGACCGATCTCCAATGCCAGTGTTACATCCACTTCCGATCGACGACGTTCTTCCTGAGATCGTCGACCAGTTACGTCACCATGGAAAACTGGTCTTAAGAGCACCCACGGGAGCAGGGAAAACCACTCGCGTTCCTCCGGCGATTCTTGATGCGGGGCTTGCCGGCAACAAGCAGATTCTGATGCTCGAACCGCGTCGGGTGGCAGCACGTGCTGCCGCGGCGCGAATGGCCAGTGAACGAGATGTTCGACTGGGACAGGAAGTTGGCTATCAGGTTCGCTTCGATTCCCGGTCGAGTCGTGATACCCGGATTCTGGTGGTGACGGAAGGAATTCTGCTGAGAAAACTTCAGGTCGACCCGTTTCTGGAGGGGATCGGCGCTGTTCTCTTTGATGAGTTTCACGAACGAAATCTGAACAGTGATCTTGCGCTGGGAATGGTTTCTCGCGTGCAGCAGGAGGTTCGTCCTGATCTGAAACTGGTGGTGATGTCGGCGACTCTTGAACCGGGGCCGATTGCCAGTTATCTCGGAAACGCTCCCATTGTCGAGAGTCTGGGGCGAACGTATCCGGTCGAGATCGAATACATCAAACAACGGGATCGTCGTTCACCGATCGAAATGGCTGCGGGAGGAGTGGAACAGGTTTTTCAGAAGACAGACGGACATGTTCTGGTCTTTCTTCCCGGCGTGGGGGAGATTCATAAGGTCTCGCGAGAACTCGAGGACTTTGCGCGGCGTCAAGGCGCGCGAATCTGGCCGCTCTATGGTGACCTGCCTCCTGAAGAACAGGATCAGGTTCTAGCCCCGTCCTCTCAACGGAAGATCGTCCTCGCGACGAATGTGGCGGAGACTTCCATCACGATTGATGGTGTGACGGCGGTCGTTGATACTGGCGTTGCTCGCGTTCTTCGTTTTGATCCTCTTGTCGGACTTGATCGACTTGAACTGGAGCCCATCTCACAGGCATCGGCTGATCAAAGAGCCGGGCGAGCAGGACGAACCGGCCCCGGGATCTGTCTTCGATTGTGGGATGAAGTGTCGCATCGTCATCGCCCGGAACAGACCGAACCGGAAATTCGTCGTGTCGATCTCGCTGGCCCGTTACTGCAATTGAAAAGCTGGGGAGAGCCGGAACCTCGCCAGTTTCCATGGTTCGAGGCTCCGCGCGAAGATGCACTCGTTCAGGGAGAGAGACTTCTGTACCGACTCGAGGCGTGTGATGAATCTGGCCGATTGACCGAACTCGGCCAACAAATGGCGCAATTACCGGGGCATCCTCGCATTGCTCGACTCTTGCTGGCGGGGCATCAGTCCGGGCAGGCCCGACGTGCGGCGTGGCTGGGGGCGATGCTGGAAGAACGTGATCCGTTCATGCGACCCCGCCCCGGCCAGCAGTCAGGAGGTCAACGACGCGGGGGTCCGATAACAACCGTGTCTCATCATTCTCAATCCGACACATTGGATCGGCTCGCTGCTCTGGAAGAAGCAGAACGTGGAGGGGGTATCGACTTTCCATGGGGGACATTACATCGGGGAGCCGCTGCTCATCTGGCGAGAGTGCGGGATCAGCTGCTTAATAATCTGAAAGATCTTAATCTTCCCTCGTCTTCTCGTCTTAATGATAAGAACGAAACAGATTCCCCTTCAGATTTATTATTACAGTCTCTGGTATTAGCATTTCCGGATCGGGTGGCGAAACGCCGGTCGCCGGGAAGTGAAAAAGGAATTATGGTCGGTGGTCGAGGAGTGAAGCTGGCACCGCAGTCCAGCGTGCGTCAGGGAGAACTCTTTCTTTGCACTGATGTCGATGCCGGTCAGACGGATGCGATGGTTCGTCAGGCTTCTCAGATTCTTCCGGAGTGGCTTCCCGTTCGATCACTTAGAACACAGACCGATTTGTTCTTTCATCCGACACAAAAACAGGTCGTTGCCCGTCAGCGGAATTACTTTGATGATTTAGTTCTCTCCGAAACCCCTGCTTCGTTACCTGCCGGTGATGCTCCCGCCGAACTTCTGTATCAGGAGGCCATAAAAGATTGGGGACAGGTTTATCCTAAAGAAAACGAGGAACTTAATAACTATATTGCGCGTGTCCAGTGCCTGAAAGAATGGATCCCGGATTTGGAATTGCCTGCTTGCGGAACGGAAGAACTCCACGCGACACTTCGTCAATTGTGTAATCGGTGCCGATCTTTTGCCGAGTTGAAACGGGCCGACTGGTTGAACGAACTTCAGAATCAATTCACATGGCAACAGCGTCAAACAATTGAACGGGAAGCCCCGGAACGGCTTGTCGTTCCGAGTGGGAGCGCCATCCGTCTGCAGTATGAATCCGAACGTTCTCCAATACTGGCGGCACGAATTCAGGAACTGTTCGGACTGACCGATTCCCCCAGAATTGCCGGGGGGCGGGTGAAAGTGTTATTGCATCTGCTTGGTCCGAATCGTCAGCCACAACAGGTGACAGACGACCTGGCCAGTTTCTGGAAAAATACTTACCCCGTTGTCCGTAAGGAACTGGCGAGACGTTACCCGAAACATCCCTGGCCGGAAGACCCGATCAATGCGAAGGCAATCCGTAAATAGGGAGAGGGAGGATTCTCACGCAAAGGCGCTAAGGGACTCGTATGGCGTCTGTCTTTGCGATCCTTGTTTCTTTGGCAATGTGGACGATTCAGGAACCACGAATCATACGAATCATACGAATGACACGAATGGATTGTGAGGAATGCAGATAAGACATGGAGCTCAATATCTTTGCGCCTTAGCGCCTTTGCGTGAGGATTTTTTTATTCATTTTATTAATTAGATAAGGTTATCGTCGTCATGTTATTGTCTCCTGATGATGCAGTGCTGATTGAAATTCAGAATGTCGAAGTGGAGCGTGGGGGGAATAAGATCCTCGCGGTCGAGAACTGGAAGTTACGTCGCGGTCAGCATTGGGCCATTCTCGGACCGAACGGCTGCGGGAAAACGACCCTGTTGAATGTGGCCTGCGGGTATGTCTGGCCGAATGAAGGACAGGTTCTCCGGATGGGGGAGACGCTTGTCGATCTGAGAGAATTAAGAAAGTCCATCGGTTGGGTCGTCGGCGCCATTTCGCACGATATTCCTCCGGAAGAAGCCGCTGTTGAGACGGTATTGTCTGGTCGCTACGCCCAACTCGGACTGGAGGTGTACGGAGATCAGGTGCTGGACCCCGCTGAACTGGACGAGGCACGAGAACTTCTCCGGCAGATGAAATGTGAAGCACTTGCCGACAAGAAGTTTTCCACGATGTCTCAAGGGGAGAAGCAGCAGGTTCTGGTGGCGAGAGCCCGTATGGCTGATCCGATCATGATTGTTCTGGACGAGCCGTGCACCTCAATGGACCCGGGAGTTCGCGAACGGTTTTTGAACTGGGTGCAAGAGATTGCTTCACAACCGGAAAGCCCGGCTATGGTCATGGTGACGCATCACGTCGAGGAAATTATGCCGGGATTCGAGTCAACACTCATCATGAAGAACGGACGAATCCTTGCATCAGGGGCGACACAATCGGTGATTACTCCAGAAGCTCTGACCGAACTTTACGGCGTCGGAATCGAACGCCTGGACCGGATTCACGGCCGTAACTGGGTGGTGTGGAAGACGGTTTAGGATCGTCCTGGAAATAACTGTCCAATTTTAAAATCTGTTGGCAAGCCTGCGCGACCCGGCCAATTCTGGCCGGGCGACCCGGAAGGTTATTTTCAGGACGATCCTTAGTTCCCGTTTTCTCACACACTCTCCCGACCGGATGTCATGTTTTCCGTTCGGTCGCGGGGTTCTTCTCCGGTGAATACGCGGAAGGTTCTGTCGAGTTCTTCTTCGAGTGGCCGGAGTTGTTCACCCCAGTGTTGCAGCCAACTGGTGGAGTCCGTTTGAACGGTGTCGTCAGTGGTGCGGCTGGTTGCTGGAGTCAGCATTGAGGTGACCGATCCCGTCACGCCGGCGGATGCTCCTTCAACCCAGCTGATGTAGAGTGTTCCCAGTTCCTGATAGCCGTCGATTTCCGATGGAGAGCTTGTTGCGACCGGTGTCGTTCGAGGAATGGTCCCCCAGACGAGCAGCAACATCATCGCCACAACGGCCACACTTCCGCCGATAGCCCCCTTTTGTTTATAGAGGAAGCTTCGTTCCGGCTGCCGTTTGGTTAAGTGGCGGTTTTGTGGAATCGAGCGGGATAAAATCTGATCGACGAAATCGACCTGATGTGTTGTCTTCTTCCAGTCTCGAATAGCCCATTCTTTGATTGCACTGTCCAACAAGACGAATTCCGACCACGCGTCGCGACACTCTGCGTTTCTGCAGGCGGATGCGTGGAGACGGAGTTCCTCCGTAGGGGGAGACCGTTCTTCAACGGCCTGTTCCAGTCTGGTCTGAAATTCAAGGCAGTTCATGATCATCTACACTATATTATGTACATCTCTATTGTGTTACCTGGCCGATTCCGTGGTTCCGGGATCCAATCCTCGATTGCGTAATTGTTCTGCAAGAAGTTTCCGGCTGCGGTGTAACCAGGTTTTGATGGTGCCGGAGGGGGTCTTCATGATTTCGGAAATCTCGGCAACACTGAGTTCCTGCTGGTAGAACAGAACGAAACAGGCTCGCTGCTGTTCTTGCAAGACGCCCAGCGCTAACTGCAATTCTTCCCCGAGAGCGGCCCCTTCGGATTCGTCTGTCACGCCGGCGGAATATTCGAGATCGGCCAGAGCGGGTAATCGTGATCGTTTGCTCAGGGCCGTTCGGCACCGGTTGGCGGCGATCTTCATCACCCAGGGGGTGAGGGGTTGTGTTCGGTCCCAGGATCCGAGATAGCGGACCGCCCGCATCAGTGACTCTTGTGCGGTGTCTTCGGCGTCTTCCCGGTGTCCCAGCATCCGGTAACACAGCGCGTACACCTGCTGTTGATACGTCTGGACGAACAGACGTAACGCGTCGGTATCTCCGGCGAGACAGCGTTGAGCAAGTTGCACGTGTTCCTCGGCCACCTGTTGCGGAACCCTGATTCTTTCCCTGAAAAGACCCCTGTTGTCCCCTCTACGGTTTCAACAACTTGATCGCTGGGGGAAATTTTCCGGGAAACGGCACTGAATATGGAGTTTGCTTCTCAGGTGGAACGTCGGGTCTGCAGCCTTTCACGGCTACGCCGCCCCGATTGCAAGCAATCGGGGCCACCCAAAGAATTTCATCCCATTGGAGTTTTGAATTAGGACTCAATCTGGCCAGACACCGGTGAAAACTTCGGTGGCCGGGCCGGTCATGTAGACGTCGCCGGATTCCGCCCATTCGAGAGTGAGATCCCCCCCCGGCAGATGGCAGAGAACCTTCCGTTCTGTCAGTCCGTTCAACACGCCTGCCACGGCGGATGCACAGGCGCCTGTCCCGCATGCCTGAGTTTCGCCACTTCCCCGTTCCCAGACTCGCATCTGAATTTCAGTTGGGGAGATGACTTTGATGAACTCCACATTCACCCGACGTGGAAACGCAGGGTGCTTTTCGATTTGCGGGCCAATCCCCAGAACCCACTCGTCGGTGATTTCGTCGACAAACGTGACGCAATGCGGGTTCCCCATGGAAACGGCTGTCATGTTCAGCGTTTTTCCTCCCACTTCCAGAGGGACATTGATCGGCGGATTGCCGGGGAGCGTGGTGGGGATCAGTTCCGGTTCGAGAATCGGGAATCCCATGTTCACCCGGACCTGTTCAACGAGACCATTAACCGGGAAGACCTGAAGTGTCAGGACTCCGCGACCGGTTTCAATCGTCAGTTCTTCTTTTTTCGCGATGCCGTGATCGTAGACATACTTCGCGACACAGCGGACACCGTTGCCGCACATTTCCGATTCGCTGCCGTCGGCATTGTACATCCGCATTTGTGCGTCGGCTTTGCTGGACGGACCGATCAGAATGAGTCCATCTCCCCCGACGCCGGTGTGCCGATCACTGATGCGGGGAGCCAGTTCGACCGGGTTGTCAACACGTTCTTCGAACAGGTTGACATAAACGTAATCGTTTCCGGCCCCGTGCATCTTCGTAAAACGCATCTTCAATTCTTTCGCTACCTGAACCGGGAGTTTCCGGTTCGTTCTGTGTTCTCAAAATTCCCTCAAATTCAGTTCTCGCCGATCCTTAAAAAAAATGCAAGCAGGCCGGGAGGGGGAAACTCCTGCTGAGCCGCATGGAAAATGGCGCGATCTCTTTAGTTTGCGGCTCGGTGGGAGCCTCGCCTCCCAGGCATGATACACTTTCAATCAGCCAAAGCCCTGAGTTCCAAAGTCTGCTGGTCAATTACTGGAGACATTGTCATGATGGTCAGGGTATGGTCAATGAATTCCCAGGAGAGTATTCAGGATGAGGGATTGGTGCGGCAGAAGAGATGTGAATCGCGGGTGTGTCACCCTGCTGGCACTGCTCTGCTGCGCGACTGTATTGAATGCTGTATTGAGTTCCGTAAATGCGTCTGAGCCGTCTCTCAAAACTCTTCCCAAAGAGGTTCAATCGTTACTGACACAACTCTCGGGCTCTTCTTTCCGAGAGCGGGTCGCCGCACAGCGGGAGCTTCAAGCGTTTGTTCAGCGGGAGCCGCAACGGGTTGCAGAAATCATTCCCCTGGTGGAACCTGAGGCGCAGTTGCGACTGGTTCGGATTCTGGAAGAATCGTTCCTTTCTAACGACAACACTGCAGGTGACAACGCAGAACGGGCCTTGGATGAAATTCGCCATTCCGATGCGGTCGTTGCGAATGATGCGGAAATGGTGCTCATCGGCAACAGTCGTCTTCGGGAAGGACGTGCGCGACGAGAAATTGAGCGACTGGGAGGACGGCTGGCCTATACCGTGCCTGTTGATCCGCGTGCTCCGGCAACGGCTCCCCGGGTGGGTGTTGGGTTTGGTGACGCGGCGGTGTTGCAAACCATTCTGATTTCTGAAGACTGGACCGGAACGCCGGAGGATTTCTGGCATCTTCGGCGTCTGGAACACAATCATAATGTGACGCTGTATAACATTCGCAGCAATCGGCTCAATCTCGAAGATTTGATTTCTCTGGGATCAGACCTTCCCGGATTAATGGTTCATGAACGTGGGGCGTTTCTGGGAGTGCGGGGAGCACCGACAGAAGCGACCATGGTGGTCTCGGAAATAGTCGCCAACAGCGCGGCGGAAATTGCAGACCTGAGACCACGTGATCAGATTCTGAAACTGGACAGCCATATCGTGCGTAACTTCTCCCATCTTGTAGAATTGTTGCTGGACTATGCTCCGGGGCAGACCATTCAGCTCAAGGTTCGCAGGGATGGAGAGCTCATCGATCTTCCGGTTAAGCTTTCTTCCTGGAAGCAGATGCCGTTGACGAGCCAGTCATTAGAGGTTGTCCCTCAATTCTTTCCAGGGCCGCTGGGACAGGGACGACCGGTTCCTCCGGAAATGCCGCATTCGTTATTCGATCATCGACCGGAGCGGATTTTCGTTGAGTAAGAAAACGTTATAGAAAGTTCACCCAGGCTGGGAGTTCCGGGAGGGCGAGGCTCCCGCCGAGCCGCAACGATAGAGATCGCGTCATCTTCCATGCGGCTCAGCAGGAGCTTCGCCCTCCCAATCGGATTCGACCATTTCTGAAGCCGGAGTACACACTTCCAGATCGCTTACAATGTCTTGGACATTTTAGCCGCCAGTCGTGAGAGGGCGTGGCTGATGTCATCGGGTTCCAGATGGACATTCAGAATGCTGAATGCGTCGGTATGTCCCAGTGCCGCCTGCATCGACTGAGTCAGTTCACCATAGGTGCGAACTTCAAATCCCCACCCTGCCCCCAGCACATCCGGAAGACGATGATAATTCCAGTTTAGAATATCGTTAAATGGACCGTCCTGCAGAAACCGTTCTGTTGTGTACCCTTTATTATTTAAGACGATCACAATGGGATTAAACTTGTTGCGGACGATTGTAGATAATTCCATGCAGGTCATCTGGAATGCACCGTCTCCCACAAGGACAATGGGACGTAGCTTTTTATTGGCGGTCTGAACTCCCAGTGCCGCGGGAACGGCGAAGCCCATCGATGTGTAATAAGCAGGGCTGAGAAACTCGGTGTGTTTGTGAATCGTCAGGTCAGACGCTCCAAACAGGGAGTCTCCTACATCTGCGACAACGACCAGATTTTCGTCCAGAATCTGATTGATGTAATCGAACAGACTGGTGGTGGAGATCTTGTCTGTCGGTTGATGGTCCCCTGCTGGACGTGGTTCATGGGGAGGGAAGTCAATCTTTGTTTTGCGGAGTTTGTCTTTTCCTAATCCGGTGACGAAATCTTTTAATAAAACGTCGTGAAAGTGATGATGGCCGATGCGAAGCTGCTCGCTGGTGACAAGGGTGCATTTTCCGGGGTCGAGCTTAGCGGTATAGATCCCTAAGTTAATATCCGTCATAAATGTTCCGAGCATAATGACGCAATCACTCTGTTCGACGAACTCTGTGACGGATTGCCGTCCCATGGCTCCTTCGTACACGCCGACATACAGAGGATGCAGTTCGCTGATAACAGATTTTCCGAGAAGTGTGGCGCACATCGGGATCTGGTTCTTTTCCGCGAACTTGATGACCTGTTGCTGTAAACCGAATCGATGAATCTCCACTCCGGCAATGATCACAGGAGACCTGGCATTCGTGATCCGTTCACGGACGGCTGTTAATGCCGCATCGAGGGCTTCTTCATTGCTATGCGAAGAGAGGGTATAGGGCTGATGCGGGACAAGAGCCTGCGCGTTGACACGGTCTCGGGGAATCTCCAGATAGACCGGTCGTTTGAATCGCATCGCGGCTTCGAGACAACGATCGATTTCCCGGAACGCGGTCAGCGGGTCGTCGAGACTGGCACTGGCGACGGTGATCTTTTCAAAGATTTCCCGTTGTGTGTTGAAGTCGCGCACTTTGTGATGCAGGAGCGGATCGTTACGCCGTTCGTGAATCCCTGGAGCGCCGCTGATCACGATGACCGGTGACTTCTCTGCAAACGCCCCGGCGACCGAGTTGCACAGGCTCAATCCCCCCACACAATAAGTCACACAAACGGCCCCCAGTCCATGCACACGGGCATAGGCATCTGCCGCATATCCGGCGTTATCTTCCCGTGTGCAGCCGATGACTCGAATCGGGCTCTCTTCGAGCATTCCGTAGAATTGAAGGACGAAATCCCCTGGGATTCCGAAGAGATCCTTCAGGCCATAGTCCTGTAGACGTTGAATCAGGTAGTTCCCGATTGTCTGCGGTGGCTGAGGCTTTCGGCCATTCTTTGACGGAATGGCAATCCGGGGACGGGAAGTCGGCTCGGCGGCATGTTTTCGTCGGACAGCTTTACGACTCATCGGGAAGTCCTCCTGAGCAGACTTTCATGAAATGAAGAGAAGACTCACGCAAAGGCGCTAAGGCGCAAAGAAATCAGGAATTCGATCTCTTTTAATGGTTCTTCGTTCTTCAACTCTTCATCTGTGCAACGTCCAAGATTTCTTTATTATACCAATCGACTTTCTTTGAGGGAAAATTTCCGGAAATCTTTCATGGAAGGTCTGTCTGAGTGATTTCACTGATTGCGACTTCACTTGTTGTCTATCAATTCCAGACTGACCCATAAACTGGGATCGGCGTCGATCGGGAAATCGGCGTCGAGGGCCAGGTATTGTGTGCCAAGATCGACATCGAGAACCATCGCCATGAAGCCGAGTCGGTTCTGTGTCGCCGGATCGAACCCGTGGAGTGCCTCCTTCGGTAACCAGATCGAAAAACGGTAGCCCCCTTTCAAGAGTTCCGTTTCCCCCATCAAATCTTCCGGGTTGACTTCCGGGGCATCTTCTTTGGCACGGGGAATCGGTAACTGGCGCAAATGCGGTTCTTTGCCGGAATCTCCCCCGCCCGTCGGGAGTGCTGCAAAGAGGTGGCAGAACCGGGATCCGCGATGTTGCGACTGGGTGTCGCGTGTGTCGATCCAGACCAGTAAGGCATCTGAATTTCTGACCGATTCAGGGTCTGAGTAGGGTGCTGCCGACTTTCCTTCCACCGTGATCTGAACGGCCAGACCATGCGGGTTCCAGGCAACCGCCATTTCTGCGAACTGCGGTTCTCCATCCAGTTCTCCCGGTCGTTGAACGACGCATTCTTTCGGGAGTTTCAACAGCGGAGCCTGAGCCCGGGGAAGCCGGTCGACCCGAAACACCGGCAGAGTGTATCGAAACAAAAGAGAGGATGGGATAACATTCATGGGACCGGCACAGGGTTGCTGCGTGATTAAAACGGGAACTCACAATTCAAGAGAACATCATGACAGATCAAAATCCAAGTTCCAACTTCACTCGCCGAGACTGGATCAAAGCGTCGGGACTCGGAGCAGCGGCGCTGGCGGTTGGCCCCATTTCTGCCGCTGAGGCGGACGACGCTTTTCCGGTTGCGAAAAACGGACGGATCAAGCAGTCGCTGGTGCACTGGTGCTACTCCCCTGCCTGGCCGGACATTGATGATCTTTGCAAAACGGCGGTCAAACTGGGATGCAAGAGTATCGAACTGATCGACCCGAAGCATTGGCCCACTCTCAAAAAACATGGTCTGACGTGTGCCATTTCCGGCAGTCACGGGTTTCCGACTGGCTACAACAACAAGGGGGAATGGGAAAAATGCAACGCGATTCTGAAGGAACGGATCGTTCAGGCCAATGAATTCGGCGTGAAGAGTGTCATCACCTTCACCGGAATGGCGAACGGGATTTCAAAAGAAGAAGGGGCCGACAACTGCGTCGCCGGACTGAAGGACATTGTCGGATTCGCCGAAAAGCACGATGTGACACTGTGTGTCGAAATGCTGAATACCCGGGAAGATTCGCATCCCATGAAAGGGCATCCCGGTTATCAGGGGGATGACTGTGAATATTGTATCGATATCCTGAAGCGAATCGGGTCCCCGAACTGCAAGTTGCTCTTTGATTTCTACCATGTGCAGATCATGAACGGCGACCTGATTCGTCGGGTTCGCCAGCACAAAGACTGGATCGGCCACATCCACACCGCCGGGAACCCCGGTCGCGGAGAACTCGATCAAACCCAGGAAATCAACTACCCCGCCCTGATGAACGTTCTTCTCGAAGTAGGTTACACCGGATATGTCGGACAAGAGTTCATTCCGACCCGAGATCCCTGGGCTGGTCTGGTGGAGGCGGTGAAGCAGTGTGATGTGTGATAGTACTTCCACGTCCGTTCACATAGAGGCAAGGGATCAGGATTCAGGGGCCAGGGATCAGAAAAAGGCTCGAAATTCATGCCATTTCCTCCCCACTTCTCTCCTATTCATATCATACTTGGACGTACTATGAGATTAATTGAATGAGGCGGTGAATGCTCTGGCCGATAGTTCTGCCTGCTGAAATTACGTTCTGGCTATTGGTACTCATGGTCGGATTTCTGACCGTGCGTGCTCCGGTCTGGAAATGGAAACGGGGCAGGACGTTTGTTGTTTCGTCACTCTTCGCGGGTCTTCTGTTTGTGCCCTCCTGTCTCGGAATCATGGAGATTGTGGACCGATTCCGGTTTGGGACATTCCAGTATGCCTCGTTTTCTGATGTGAATGACTTTCGAGTGGAGCGGTATTTACCGACAACAGCCAGGGAAATCACGCTGAAGAAGTTCCCGATGGGACATCAGGCAAAGTATTCGATTTCGGAATCAGAATTAACGCAGTATGTCGATGGTCTCTGGAAGAGATTCGGAGAACATTCCGCAATTTCAGGTGAGGAATTTTATCAGTCTCAAACTCATATTCCTGCAGAATATCATAGGCCCCTTGATGGTCCGTCCCAATTCGAGCTGAAATTCGATGGATTGGGTTGGAAGGAGCCTGAGCATCTGATTGAAATGCACAGCCCTGTTGAGAATGATGGAGGCGGGGCTGTCTATTTTTATGATCGCCAGACTCAAACTGCATATCATCGAGGAAATTACTGGTAGTCCTTATACTGCAATTGTGCTCAATTTTCTTATGCTGAGAGGATTGGGAACACCTTGAATCACTTTGATTGCGGCTGGGACAAACCAGCCGCGATGAGGCGTCCTGGGATGAGAACGGAGTCTGGTCATGGTTAAGACGAGGGTTTGTGCTGTGTTGATCTTTGGGGGCATTGCCGCATCATGCTTTGCCTGGGCTCAGGAAGCCTCCAGTCCTCAACTTCAACTGTCAATCAAGATATACGAGTTGGGAAATGAGGATTCCCAACAAAGGGTCTTTGCAGAACCTCTCCTTGTCACTCCGGCTGGACGTCCTTTTTCTCTTGATGCGGGCGGAATTGTAAAGACAGATTCAGGTGACGATTTAAAGATTGGCATTCAGGTTACCGGCAAGCTTGAGCGGCCGCGCGCTGATCTGGTTTCGATTGCAATTAAGGCCGGTGTCGGTACTCAGATCATTCAGGACAATGATCCGAAGACGGTGCTGGTGAAGACGGATACTTTCGATATTCGAGCAGTTGTACGATTGGGAGAAACAAAACGGTTCAGGTTTTCTGAGATTCAGTGCTGCGAGATTTGTGTTGATTCAGTCAAGAATTGAGACAAAAACGTGGGGCATGTGGATCGCCAGGTTCGAGGTCAATCAATCGCCCCTCACTTCGACTCACCGCAAAAAAATCTCAAAAATTAGGAAAATTGATGTAGGAGAATACTGCATTACGATTTATAACCAAATGATAGGTGCTCCACTCGAAGAAGGATCGGACTCGTGGGCGAAGTCATTTGTGGTATTCTGGTGGCAATTTCTTATCTGGGCGGGGCTGTTTCAGAGAACCTGCTGGCTCCAGTCGTCGCCAAGGATGCGATTCGGCCGGAAAGAATTGTCGGGCTGGCTGAAGGTTCTCTGGTCGAAATCACGACTGTTCCCAGAGAATCGACTCTCGCGGAAAGGTTTTCATCCCGGAGTTCCGAGTTCATTGTGGGTACCGTATTACGGGCCAGACAGGATCGGCTGGAGATGATTAACTGCGAACGGATTCGTCAGGTTACCCCCATGCCGATGTTCAGTAACGTCCCGGTCTTGAACCGCTATTTCAAGACGACCGGAACGTTGCCTGATTTTATCCCGCTCATGTGTGTGCCGACCCGGGAAATTGCGTCTGCGGATGTGCTGATGGAAAGCCCGGTCAGTTTTCGCGGACCGTGAGTACGGAGTTTCTTCACGATGAAACGCTGAAGAGGGTGACGCTCTCACCGGGAAAATCTGAGAAAACACCGTCGATTCCTGACTGGGCGAGAATGCGGTGAAGTTCTTTGAATGAGGTGATCCCCTCCGGGAGTTCTTCACGGCGCAGTGTCCAGGGATGAACTTCGAGTCCGACAGTATGAGCGGTGTCTACCAGTGTGTGATTTTGCAGAACCAGTTTTAGTGCCGGACCCAGTCCATTAGCATAGGCGCTCACTTCTCGCAAATAAGCATTCATCCCCTCGGCGGATTGAAAAAATCGTTCTCCGGTGGGGGCGTCGAGTAATTGTACCAGTCGCAGGCGGATTCCCAGTTCATGGCGAATTCGTTTCAAGGTTGCCGGGTTGAAGCACTGGACATAACAGGGATCATTCTCTCTGAGATAACCATACCGAAGCAGAATTTCGAGCATGATTCGAGTAATGTCTTTTCCTGCCTGTTCGTGAAAGCCGGGGTGTTTGATTTCCGGATAGATGCCGACCGTACGACCGCTGCTGTGATTCAGTCCCTGAATGAATTGGATTTCTTCTTCAAACGTGGGGATGCGAAATCGTCCGGTGTGTGCCGGAAAACGGTGAGGAAACACAGCTCGACCGGTGATGTGATCGAACCGTTCCGAAACGTTTAACTGCCGGATTTCATCCAACATGAAGTCGATGGCGTAATAGCGGCCATCTTCCCGTGAGCGTCCTGGGAATTGGGTTGCGACATCGGAAATGGTGTCGAGATACAGGTCATGCAGCACGATCGGAACATCGTCTTTCGTTAAGACGAGATCCTGTTCCAGATAGTCCGCTCCGAGACCATGAGCGAGTGCTTTGGACTCCAGTGTATGTTCCGGAAGAAGACCTGAGGCGCCACGATGAGCAATGACGAATGGCATGGGATATGTCTATTTTAATGATGAATAAAAGAAGGTTCTCACGCAAAGGCGCTAAGGCGCAAAGGATTTGAGTTTAACGTTCACTGTGAATGGATGTCTTTTGTTTTCAGGAGACCGGGAGGAGATTGGAATTTAGTAAGGGATTATATTTTATAATACATTTGATTTTGTGAGAGAGTGTTATTGATGTTGTTTATAGTATTAGTCGACAAATTATGTAATCATTTTCTCTTGATTTCTTTGCGTCTTGGCGCCTTTGCGTGAGAATCTCCTTTTCTTTCCCGTTATTAAAGTATAACAATTTCACGAGACAAGGGTCTCGTGAAACAAGGAGGGAATGATTGTTTCAATCACCGAGGACGCGGATGAGTTCTTCTGTGGTGGTCAGGCCGGATTGGATTGCCTGCTGGGCTCTTTGGCGTAATGGAATCATTCCGGCAGCAACGGCACTTTGATGAATCTGAGTGGTGTCGTCCCGATTGAGAATAGCGCGACCTAATCCGGAGAGTTCCGGTTCCAGTAATTCGCAGAGCAACAGACGTCCCGAGTAACCGGTTCCTCGGCACTGTTCACATTCCGGGAAAGAACTGTCTGATGCCTTATTCAGGCAGGAACAGCGTCGTCTCAGCAGGCGCTGGGCAAGAATTCCTCTGATGCCGCTGCGGAGGAGGTAGGGTTCAATCTCCATGTCGGATAAGCGGCTGATCGCTTCGGCAGCACTTCCTGCATGAAAGGATGAGAGCACCAGTTGACCGGTGAGTGAGGCCTGAAACACAATGGCCGCGGTTTCCTGATTCCGGATCTCTCCCACAAGAATCACTTCGGGATCCTGTCGTAACAGAGAGGCGAGTCCGCGCTGGTAGGTCATCTCGCCGTCGGTTTTGACTTGAGTCTGAGCGACGCCGGGGAGGAGCGCTTCTACCGGATCTTCCAGTGAACAGAGGCTTCGTATGGGGTGGCTTCGTATTGGCCCAGTTCCAGTTTGCAGATACCGCATCGCCGCATAGAGAGTGGTGGTCTTGCCTGATCCTGCCGGTCCGCAAACCAGCAACAACCCGGTGGTTTGTCCCAGTTGCGAAATGAGGCGTTTGTGGATGTCGTCAGGGAGTCCGAGGTCGGAAAGTTGCTGAAAGTTTCCCGACCCGACAAAAAAACGGACGACCGCTTTTTCACCGTGGATGGTTGGAAACGTGCTGACCCGCATTTCGAGATCGGTTTGGCCGGTGCGAATGCGTCCTTCCTGCGGAATATCGGTCCGGTAAGTGAGCAGGTGTGAGAGAACTTTGAGTCGGGGAACAATCTGTGCGGTCGATTGCATCAGCCTGCCTGCCAGATGCAGAACTCCGTCAATTCGATAAAGCACCTCAATTTCCTGCTCGCGCGCGGTGGGAAGCAGGTGAAGATCGCTCGCCTGAAACTGACGTGCGATGTTCAATAATCCGTCGGTGGTTGTGACCGCGAAGGAACTCTCACCCGGAGGAGAGGCGGTGACCACTGATGAAAAGGCCTGAGCCAAAGACTGAGTCATGCGGTTGGGTGAACTCATACTCGAGTGTTTCATCCTGAAAGCTGGGAATATCCGTGATCGGAACCTGAATCTATTGAATACGCAATTCCAGCCATCGGTGATGGAAAGAAAGTCGTTTCTGTTGATATCGTCACATGGCTGAAGGTTTTCGATTGTGGAGACTGGGTAAGATAAGGGAAGTCCTCTTCTCGTGACGTTTTTTTGGGGGGACTTCCGGGAAAAGTGACGGAGAGTGGCCCTGATCTGAGTATGAAGCGGAATGATGACCGATACAACAGGTATTGGCTGGGATGCCCCTTTCTCCTTCAGTTCTGCGTTCGATCATGGCTGCTCATTTTGCTGGATCTGCCAGCGTCAGTGATCGACGTCGTCGACGTCTCGCTCAGGAAACAGACCGAACGCGGCCCCTGCCGACGGCCGGTCTGTCTGGTCGTGCGTCGCGAAGTGGATCTTCAGAAGATCATTCGTCTGACGAGACAGTATCTATCACTCCCGTATCAAAAAGAACAATTATTCCTCGTGATGGGCGGATACTGGGTCTGTTTTGTGCCCTCAATCTGTTCGCGTGGGGAATCGTGCTCTGGCTGGGGCTTTCCAGTTGGGCGGAGAATCGTGGTCTGGAACAGTTGACCACCTTGAAGGATGGCCCTGTTCTCCGCTATTTCAGCACGATTCAGTTGCTTGCGGCGTCTCAACTCTGCTTCCTGATTTACTGGCATCGTTCACGAAGTCGTAAAGACTTCATGGGACGTTATCGAATCTGGAGTTGGGCGGGGCTCTTCTGGGGAGGAGTCTGTTTCAGCCTGGCGGCCCACATCGATTATCACTTCATGTCTGCTCTGCTCGAACGCTTTTCGCTGGATGCATGGAGACCTGAGACGATTTGCTGGCTCTTGCCGCTGTCGGTGGGAGTGATTTCGTTGTATCGAGTATTACGGAGGGAAATGCGGTATTCCTCTGCCAGTCTGCTCTGTTGGGAAATCAGTTTTGGATTAGGGGTTCTCTCTGCATTGATGGCGCTGGGATTCGAAAATCTCTTGCCGGAAACGGTTCGCCATGCGGTGAATGTGAGTGTCTGGTCGCTTTGGCTGGTGTCGGTGTCGACGACCTATCTGATTCATCTTCGTTATGTCGTCCATGTTTCGAATGAAGCGGCTCCACGTATTCCCTCACGGGGAACCCGACTGATGCGATGGAGTCAGCGCGGGATGACCAAGGTCGGAGAACGGGTTTTAGCGTCGCGTCCGCGGTATCGACGAAAGCTGAAAGAGTTGTCTGACGTTCAGGAAGATGGTCTGGCAGCGAAGCCGTCGTCACGTCGGGCGCCTCAAGCGAAGAAAAGTGACTCTCCGGCAGCAAACAGACCGGTCGAAGCAACCGTCGATAAAAAGCCTGTCCGGGAGAAAAACAGACCGGTCGAGAAGGTGAAGAAGGAACCGGTTTCGACTGACGAGACTCCGAAGACACGGTCTGTGTGGAACTGGTTGCCGTTTGGCCGGAAGAAGGACGGGGAGACCGTTCAACTGAAGCCTCCGGTGAAATCGGAGTCAGTGGTTCCTGCTCCTCAAGTGGCCCCGGTCGCGAAGTCGGCTTCTTCCGAAAAGCCGCGCGTTCAGATCGAGAAGGTGAAGAAGGAACCGGTCTCGACAGACGGGACTCCTAAGACACGGTCTGCTTGGAACTGGTTGCCGTTTGGCCGGAAGAAAGACGGGGGAACTGTTCGACTGGATGCTCCAGCAAAATCGAAGTCAGTGGTTCCTGCTCCGCATGTGGCCCCGGTGGCGAAGTTGGCCTCTTCGGAGAAGCCGCGTGTTCAGGAGAAAAGCGTCGAAAAACCAGCTCCTGTCGTGAAGAGCCCGACCACTTCTCCTGCCCCGATCGCGCCGAAACCAGTGGTCAAATCAGCGGCACCAGTCAAAGTGGCGCCTGTTCCTGTAGTGGAATCGAAACCGGTTCCTCCCCCTGCCCCAGCGAAGGCGCCTGTGAAGCCTGTCGTCAAGGCAGAGCGTCGTGAAGAACCGGATGAGGATGATCTGCCGTCGCGAGAAATTCCAAAATCGTCCCCCAAGCCGTCATACGATTATGACATGGACGGGGAATCCGACCTGGATCTGGACGAAGATGACTTTTCCAGCTTGAGCAGTAAAGAACGGAAGAAACTCAAAAAGCTCCGCAAGCAACAGGCCCGTGCGCAGAAGTGATTTCGGATGATTCGGTGGCGGTGTGGAGAGCAGGCAGTCTGCGGCCTCTCACGGCTGCGCCGCCCCGATTGCAAGCAATTGGGGCCACCCGAAGGGACCGGTTGCAATCGTTTCTTTGCCGGAGTCTTTTTTCTGTCAATCAAGTCTGGGGAGCGTTGAATCAATGGATTCATGAAATTCGGGGTTTCTCCTTTGTCCAAATCAACAATTCGTGCCAAAATGACGTATGTTGAACGATCGGTATTTTCCGACTGTCGTCACATCCGGTTTTGCAAGCACGGCTTATGAGTGGTTGGTTTTCCAAAGCGAAAAATGCCCTGTCCCGCCCGGGGCCGGAGACGCCGCAGCCGTTTCTGGTCTCATGCGAATGCGGCTTGCCTCACTCCGGATTCCGCCGACAACGACATCAGCGCCTGATCTGTAAGACGTGCGGCCGGTCGTTATTCATTCTGCCACGAGACGTTTACCCACAACCCAGACTTTCAGCGGTTCCGACAACGAATCAGGCGGAAGTTGAAGACGATCTGACCGAACCGGGACCGGTGTCCATCGCCCGATTGCGGAAAAGGACCAAAGGACGAAATTCCTCCCCGCAGGATGTTGGAAACGAAACGGTTCAACCGCAGGAAAGCGTTTCCTCCAGACGGCCGGCGGCTCAGGGGACGACACGGCGAAAAGGGAAAAAAGAGGAAGCTCCTCCCCCTGCCGGTAAGATTCAACTTTCCCCTGCCGCCAAGCTGACGGATGCGGGTGATCATGTTTTTACGCGAGGATTCTGGAGTCCGTTTCGAATTGTGGCGGTCTGTGTCGTATTGGTTGGAGTCTTCACAACGATGTGGATGGTCCGACAATCGCGACTGTCGTACGCTGCTGAAGTCGTGCGGATGAAGACGGAGCCGGTGCTCGCGCTGATTCAGGAAGAGGACTGGAGTTCCGCGCGGCAGGAACTTGAATCGGTGGTTACGGCATTGAATCAACTGGGACGGACCGACCCGGAATCGCAGAAACTGCGGCAGTATTCTCGAGAGATTGGAGCGATGACGAAGCTTTCGTCGCAGGGACTGGATGTGATTCTGGAAGGGGTTCGTACTGAACATGATCAACTTCCCCAGAAGTCCCGCAAGAAGGCGAAGCTGGGAAATCATCTGCAGGGGCAATGGCTCGTTCTGGAAGGAGTTGTTCGTGACGTCACTCCTTCACGAACACGACAGCGGACTTATGAAATCTCTCTCCCCGGGCTGATCGCCGCAGGGAACGGAAGTGCCGTTGTGGAAGTTCAGTCTCCATTTATGGACAAAATGATTCCCAGGCAGGAAGAGCGTCCATTAATCTTTGCAGGTGAGATTCTTTATTGTCGGCATGATGAAGAAAACAATCGCTGGGTGATCCAGTTGAATCCGGCGACGGCGTTCCTGTGGTCTCATCCGGAGACTTATCTGGGAGCGGGATTTGAGTGGAATTCTGCAAGAACGGAAGAGGCCGTCTTGAAGCAACTGGAATCGCAGGCAGTCGTTGTTGGAGAAGCACCATGAACCGAATAGAGCAGTTTGCTCTACCATCTGCAGGCGATGGGGGGTGTTTCGGCACATGAAAAACTCACTTTTCGCCTGCGGAACGCTGAAGATCATTTTGAAAGATTCTCTTGCCCGTGTGGGGTTCTCCACATTGACAGTTCTGGTGGGGATTTGTTTTTCCTCTGTGACCTATGCTCAGGCCCGGTCGATTGAGGAGTTTTTACAGCAAAAAGAGAACTGGGAAGAGTTCACGCTGATCGACTATGAATGGCGACTGGAAGGCCGGTTTGCCTTCGTCAGCGGGACGACGATGACGTTTCCTCATTGCACGATGCCGTTTCATATTCCTGATGACATTGTGAGAAATCGCGGTAGCACCGGTGCGGTGGAATTGACCGGGCGCATTGCCAAGGTCGATGGCAAACTGGTGTTTCGGGTCAACTCCATTACCTCTCGTCCCAAGGATCGGGATCGGTTGCGAGCCATGCGGTTTGACATTGATCCAGACCAGCCTGAGCAATGGTACAAAATCGCCGACTGGGGGCATCGTCGGGCGAAGTTTTATGAGGATGCGGAACTTGCCCAGGATGCCCGGGCGCTGGATCAGCAGGGAGTCGTGACGGCCCTGCGACGCCTCAAGTCGGATGATGAGAACGGTCTGGAAGTGTTACTCGTTACGGCCAGAGAGAAGAAAGTGGATGAATCTCTTCTGCAGCAGATTCTCCATCAATCGTTGCATGTTCGCTGGAACGCTCTTCGTAAAGCGAAGTGGAACGGGGCGGCCTATGCCGAACTGGAAGCGGATCTGACGCAACAACTCCCCGGCAGTCGCGATCAATTGAAACGGTGGCCGGAAGATCTGAGTCAGAAGTATGCCCGTGAACCGATCGACATCTATGCGAACACTCCGGTTGAAGATCGACTGACACTGCACCGGTTATTTCTCGTATCGCTGGTCAGTGAAATCATTCTGCATGACGCATTGCCCGACGGAAGTAACGGTTTTGAAATAGCGAATCGCTTCAGAAAAGAGACTCCGGAACGTCCGGAACAGGCACAACAATGGATTCGCAAGGGGATTGCCTTTCATCAGGCACGCCTTCCGAATATGACCCGATCGCAACTCGATGAATACACCCGGAAGCTGGAACTGGAAGATGAAAGCATTCTGGTCCGGGAAGCAAGGCAGAAATGGCTTCTGGCGCGAGAACCGCACTATCGTGCGGAAGGGGCCCGCGGGCTGGCCGATCTGGCGAATCAATGGATGAGCCTGTTGCGCGACCAGTCAACAGCCACTCAATTCTATATTGAATCATGGACGGTCAACAAAGACTATGCCCCTGCCAGTGAGTGGTTGACCAGTCACGGAATGCGGCTGGTTGACGGACGCTGGATGACGGAAGAAGCAATCAAGGCGATGCCCCTTTCGCCGATCGATCAGGCGATTCGCGATGGCCGGATCGAAGTGGGAATGACCCGAAATCAGGTTCTTTCCACTCTGGGGGGGCCTCCCGATCGTCTGACTCGAATCGCCACCAGTCAGGGGGTCGGCGAGTGGTGGGAGTACGATGCCACCGGCGTTGTGATCCGTTTCGCCCGCAACCGCCGGAGTGCCGAAGCCGTGGTCGAGAAAATTGATGCGGTCAGCCCGCCGTGACCTGTTGTCTTGAAATCCAGGTGGATTGCGCGAGCAGCATCAACGCTTGGAACGAGCCCACTTTACCTGAAATTCGCATCGATTTTCCTCTCCTGTTTTCACAACAAAGCGGAGCTGGGATTCCGAATCGAATTCTTTGGCAATCAATCGATGTGGTTCTCGCGATTTTTCGACAACCTCTTCATGGCTGGCCCCGGATTCCATTGCTGCGATATCAGGAGGAGTCGCAGAGATTTTAATCTGGTGCGTTCCTTCCCAAGGGCCGCGCTCGGCAGAAATTTCGAACTTTCCGTTTCGGATTCGCGCCGTTGATTTTGGACCGCGAGTGCCATCAATGGGACGAAATGTAATGAGCCCCAGAGATAACGGTTCCCCTTCAACAAGGACTGTTCCTGTAACAGACTGTCCCGGGACCTCGACCTGAGAACGGCATCCATGTGCCATCACGAAACATAAAGCGCAAACAAACGGGAGTCGGAAATTCTGTAACATCAGTGGGAAGTCCCAGGCGAATGCAGCAGCATTGCTCTTTGGAGAATGTGATTGAGGGGATCGATCAGTTCACCTGATCATGCAGACTGCGTAGCCCGATGACAGAGTAAACGGCTCTAGGGCGTCTCCACATCATCTGTCCGATCTGACCCACAATCCAGGAAAAGTCGTCTTGTGTGCCACTGCTCTGCGAGCAGTGCCGAATGTCAAAACGATGTTGACTGCGGAAAGACGTTGGACAAAAGAAAGTGGTTCTGACGTTTGCACTGCTCACAGAGCAGTGGCACACGAATTAGACATTCCATTCCGGACAACCCGGCCAGATCATTTCTGGATACGCTCTAAAATTCGCCGATCACTGCGCCATCTTCTCGATGTGCAAGTCTTTCGAGAATGGAGTTGTCCGTATTGGAGTGGATCATTCTGACGGAACCATCACACAGGACAAAGTTGACTCCCCCAGGATGCGGACCTCGAAAGGCTTCAAGCGAATCTTCGCTGGTGTAAGTCTTGGGATTGAACTCACCCGCCATGGATGCTGTTGTCATTCCGATCGGATATGTCCCTCCCCAGGCCGTGTAACCTCCAAGGAACTTGCTGGAGGGATCTCCTTGGATTTCATGGAAATCTGCAAGTGTTCGCCCGAGTTCTCCAACCATCAGCGTATTACTGGTGCCGTCACAACTTGTGATATAGCTGATCGACGTGACTCGATTCACGATTTCCACAGGACGTAGTCCCGTGAATTTCCCAGCCTGAAAGAAGTTCCAGTAGTCGGTGAATGCTCCGGTATTTTCATTGGGCCGAAACGTGAGCGAGCCTGTATTCAATCCATAGCTACTGGCGTTATTTCGTGGCAGCATCATGGCACAACAGTCATTTGGAATAAAATCAGAAGGACAACGATATGTTGACACTGGAATCTCCATTGCGAGGAGTCGAGTGGGATAGGTGTTTCCGACTTTCGCCATATATTGCTCGTACTGTGCTGTACGTTCGAGATGCGGCAGAATACAGACGAAAGCGGTCACTCCTGTGAGTGGACCATTTAAACTGGTGGGGGGCAACAAGCGAAAGGTTTCGTCATAGTTATGGAATGCTAAACCCATTTGCTTGAGGTTATTCTTGCACTGTGAGTTTCGTGCCGCTTCCCGGGCTTGTTGAACGGCAGGAAGGAGCAAGGCGACAAGAATGGCGATGACTGCGATCACCACCAGCAGTTCAATAAGAGTGAACGCACACCGACGTTTTGATTGCAACATTGCGAGAACTCCAGGAGGGCCAAGGGGGGGAGGGAGAGAATCAGCGCGGGAAGCCTCCCGCGAAAAGCTGGCTGGCCAGGCGTTGGCCCTGCTGGCGGAGTAGAGCGTGTTGAGATTTAGTCTCAACTGGTGCCAGTCTAATGGAGTTGGGGATTCGGTTTCAAGGGAATCCCCTATTGTTTTCTCGATTCGGGTTGGGGATCTCATCTTGCGGAAGTGTTTGAACTAGCGGTACATTCTGCCGATTGCTGAAGCAAAGTTCGATCTTTGTCAGTGCAAGCTGATGTGAAAATTTTCCAGGATGTCTTCAAAAGCAGGATAATGTTCAACCGATTGCGAGACTGGCTTTGCCCGGACCTGGGAATTGATCTCGGGACCGTCAACACGCGCATTGCCGTTCGCGGTCAGGGAGTCGTTCTGGATGAGCCAACCATTCTGGCATTGGAACGAAAAACCCGTCGAGTTCTGGGACGGGGGGCGGCTATTGGTAAACTGGCTCGGCAGATGGTGGGCCGTACCCCTGACAGCATGGTGGCGGTCAATCCGATTCGAAATGGCGTGATCACCGATTTCGAATTGTGCGAGGTGATGCTGCGGTATTTTTTTCAGAAAGCGGCAAAACAAAACGGCGGCTTCCGTCCCCGATGTATTGTGGCGGTTCCTTCCGAGATCTCCGCAGTCGAGAAAAGAGCGGTCTATAACAGTGTCGAGCGAGCCGGAGCGGGCCGGATTTTTCTGTTAGACAAAGCCCGTGCGGCGAGTATCGGGGCGGGGTTACCGATCAGCGAACCACTGGCCAGTATGGTCTGCGATATCGGCGGCGGAACGACGGAGTGCGCGATTCTCAGTCTCGGTGAAGCGGTTGCCAGCCGATCCGTTCGAGTGGCCGGAAACGACATGAACGAGGCGGTCATCGATTATCTGCGGCAGCATTATTCTTTGAGAATCGGCCGTCCGACTGCGGAGCAATTGAAAATCGATATTGGCAGCGCAACGACACTCGACACTGAACTCTCGGCTGAAGTGCGTGGACTCGACAGCATCAGCGGCGTACCGAGAAAAGCGGTGATTACCAGTGAAGAGGTTCGGGAAGCGCTCGGAGAATGTCTGTGGAAAATCGTCAACTGCATCAAGGCGGCGATGGAACAATGTGATCCGGAATTGATCGGAGACCTGGCCGACACCGGCATCACGCTCACTGGCGGCACAGCCCAATTACGGAACCTCGACCGATTTCTGCGCGAGCAACTGGGGATTCCAGTAAGAATCGATCCCGATCCACTGAGCACTGTCGCCCGAGGAACGGCCATCTGTCTTGAACATATGCAGAACTGGCAGCAACGTTTCCAAACCGAAGGGGCCGGATTCTAAGCAACAGAGTGCGTCTCGACGCGTGGATAATATTAGAGGATACTCACGTAAAGGCGCAAAGAATTGATAAGGGATGATCTTTGTTTTAGTCAGGTGAAATTCAGGATTTTCGTAACACGTTAGCCGTCTGGTGTTGGCTTGGTCCCTCCCGTTGACGGTGAAGAGTTTTTACCGCAAAGACGCAAAGAACGCGAAGGGGTTGGGAATCATGAGTGAGTTGCCTCCTCCGGCCTGTCTATCTGGTCAAGAGGACCTGAATGCGTATTGAAGAAACCACGAATCGAACGAATGACACGAATGAATCATAGTGAGATGCCGAACAACAGATTCGTCAGATTCGGCCCATTCGTGGTTTCCTCTTTCTTGGCGTCCTTTGCATCTTCGCGGTAAAAATTCTCGTGCCTTGTCAGGCTTCAAACTGAGGGTTGTCTCACATGTTCCGCGGCTCGTTGGCCGCTCCCGTTTCGATTCTTCTACCCTCATTTTTAATACTGACACAACACTCGTAGCAATTTGAACAGACTTCATTCCGCTAAAATGTTACGGATTTTCGAATTTTAGATTTTGAATTTGTTTCGAATTTCCCGCTCCGAATTTTGAATTTTCTTATGCTATGAACGATCATGTTTATCACCGGTCGTCTTATGCGGTTTTCATCTGGGCCGGGTGTCTGGTGGTGGCGGTTCTTTTGAACGTGGGACCACGCGGGCTGTCAGAACAGATTCAAAATGGCCTGCAGGGGATGGTCGGTTGGACTCTCTCGGTACTCCCTGCTCCCGTCCTTGATTCTGATGTCGAATCGGCTGACGGGAATGGTGATCGGGCGAAAACTCTGGCGGTATTACAGGCGGAAAACCGGGAGTTGCGACGGCAGGTCGCTGAACTCCGATTGCAACAGAATGAATGGGAACGGCATCAGAAACTCCCCTTCCCTTCTGGTGACGAACTGGTTCAGACAACATCGGTTGTGACACGAATTCTTGGTCGGAAAGGAGACCCGGTTTCCTCCAATCTGCAACTGCTGATCGCTCTGGGGAAATCGCACGGACTCCATGAATCCGAACTTGTTCTGACCGGAGACGGGCTTCTTCTGGATGGGGGAAACGAACAACAGATTCACCCTGATCAACTGATGACGGCGGGGCGATCACTGCTGGGAAGAACAACCCGCGTTGGCAAACAGACATCACTGGTGCAGCCGTTGACGGATGGTTCGTTTCGAATGGCGGTGCGAATTTATCGTCGGTCCCCATTCGGCCCTGTGACGGGACCGGCCGGGATTCTTGCGGGGACCGGAACCGAATGTCGTATTGATGATGTCTCCGCTACGGAAGCTGTGGCCATCGGGGATGATGTTTACACTGATCCCATGGCTTCGCCGGTTGGAGTGCCTATCTATTGTGGCCGAATTACCCAGGTTGACGTGGCTCCGACAGCAACTCACTGGACGATTGAATTGTCTCCGGAAAATCCGGCCTCACGAATTCCGCGTGAAGTGCATGTTCTGAAAAGCAGCCTGAATCCGGCGAGAATTTCCCAGCCTGAGCTTCCCTGATGGCTTTGGTCATGTTTTCCCTGTTGTGGAACTCAGGAAGAATGGAATTTGTCTGGGACTCTGTAAAAGTAGACCTGACTTCCGCTCGCCAATTCTCTAAGATTCGGAGTCAAGGTGAGGCGATATGCTGGTCGCCGCAGGTGGAAATACTCTGGAGAACGGAATCCGATGTTTCACAATCGACAGATCTTTGGGCGACAGGTCTTTGGTCCACATGGTTATGGACGACATGGTTATGGAGTCGTTGTCGGGGGGATGATCCTGTTTGCGGCGAGTGTTGTTCCCGCGCAGGCTCAGGTGAAGGTTGAGACGGTTCTGGCCTTTCAACCGGCTCAGAAGGATGTTGATATCGATGTCCCCACTGCGGCAGAACTCCCCAACTGCAAGCTGGAGATTGAACGGACAGACAAGGGGTCTGGCTGGGTTCTGTATAACCCTCAGGGACAGATCCTCCGTCGTTTCATGGATACGAACGGGGATCAGAGTGTCGATGAATTCCGATACTACAAGCATGGTCTTGAGGTCTATCGTGATCTCGACACGAACGGGAATAACGAGGTGGATCAGTCCCGTTGGCTGACGACCGGCGGAACCCGTTGGGGAATCGACCAGAATGAAGATCGCAAGATCGAAAAATGGAAGGTCATCTCAGCGGAAGAAGCCAGCCGGGAAGCGGTCATGGCCTTGGTGACTCAGGATGAAGCCCGATTGATGGCGGTTTTCATCAGCGAAGAAGACATCAAGGAACTTGGTCTGCAAGGTGATTCGGCAATCAAGATGCGGAGTCGCCTGAAAGATGTCAGCGCTCGATTCCGCACCGCCGCGACGCAGTCGAAAATCATTCAACCGAAGACGAAATGGATGCGGTTTGACTGCTCCATGCTGACCCCCAGTCTGATTCCGGCCGACCCGAACAAGGGGAAAACCGATCTCATCGTTTATGAAAACGTGATGGCCATTGTCGAAACGAACGGCGACACGGGGTTCGTGCAGATTGGAGAAATGGTGCGAGTGGGGGATGTGTGGAAACTGACTCAGGTTCCACAACCGCTGGAAGGCCAGAACTTCGAACTGGCTGAAGGGGGCATCCTGCTGCAGCCAACCATTCCGGGAACTGTCGGGATGAGTGAAGGACTGACGCCGAAACTGAAGCAGTTGCTCGATCAGTTGGGAGAACTGGACGGCAAGGCTCCGACGGCTCAATCGACGCAGGACGACATCATCCGTTACAACGTGGCCCGCGCGGGAATTCTGGCCCATCTTGCGGATGAAGTTCCGACTCCGGAAGAGAAAAACAACTGGGTGCGAACCCGACTGGAAGGGATTGCCGCTGCCACGCAGATGAAAACCTTCCCGAATGGCCTGGAAGAGCTTCAGCGTTCGGAGCAGTTGCTGCGAAAAAATCAGGGAGATTCGTCACTGATTGCATTCGCCACGTTCCAGAGACTGCTGGCCCAGTACAATCTTGATCTGGAAAAAGCAGCACCTGCCGACCGTTCCAAAGTTCAGGAAGGCTGGTTGAAGTCGTTGGAAGCATTTGTCGCCGAGTTCCCCAAGGCAGAGGAATCGGCCGACGCGATGCTGCAACTGGCTGTGACATACGAATTCAATGGAAGCGTTCCAGATGCCACGACCTGGTACCAGAAATTGGTCAGCACTTACCCGCAAACGGCATCCGCCCGGCGGGGACAGGGGGCATTGCAGCGGCTTGAGTTGAAAGGGAAACCTCTCAAACTGAGCGGCAACGGCCTGACCGGCGGGACGATTGATGCCTCCGCATACAAAGGAAAAGTGCTGGCAGTGATCTTCTGGGCGACATGGTGTACTCCCTGCACCGAGGATTTGCCGCAGATTCAGCAGCTTTATCAGGCTCATCGCAAAGATGGATTTGAAGTGCTGGGAGTGAATCTGGATGGCCCTGGAGCTCCGATTCAGCAATACCTCCAGAACTACAAAGTGGCGTGGCCTCATCTGCATGAAGAAGGAGCGCTGGAAAGCCGGCCGGCCGTCGAATTTGGAATCATCTCATTGCCGACGATGTTTCTGGTTGACAAATCCGGCGTGGTGGTCGCGTCCAACGCGACAGTGGACGAACTGAAAAAACTGGTTCCGGAACTGGTCAAAAAATAACGGAACCGTCATGTCTGGCCCCCGTTTTCCCTTATCTTTGCCGGATAGGGAAATCTGTCGCTCTTTATAGAAACGATCCGGAAAGTCCGACGACGCACAATATACAGTATGTAAGCGATGCAATGAGCACTCGATATCGCCGTGACACCGACATTTCCGGATAGACTCTGTAGCCGTGCTGAATCGGTCAGGACGAGTTATACTCTCTTTCTGTATGTGAGCACTGGGTTCAGATAACGACACAACGGCGATGACAGACGTTTCCTTACCCACTTCTCTGGCACACTTTACGGCTGATGGTTCGGCCCGGATGGTGAATGTCGGGCAGAAGGAGGTGACCCTGCGTCAGGCGCGGGGAGGGGCGGTTGTCGTCATGAAACCGGAGACGCTCGCCCTCGTCCAGAATCGGGAACTTGCCAAAGGGGACGTTCTGGGAGTGGCCCGACTGGCCGGAATCATGGCGGCCAAGCGGACGGATGAACTGATTCCGTTGTGTCACAGCCTGGGATTGGACAGTGTCGAACTGCAATTTCGAATCCGTGAGCCAGATCGGATTGAAATTGAATCGGTCGTCTCTGTTCAATCGCGAACAGGAGTGGAGATGGAAGCCCTGACAGCGGTTTCCGTTGCGGCCCTGACTATTTACGATATGTGCAAATCGGTTGACCGGGAGATCATGATTTCCGAAATTCGGCTGCTCGAGAAATCGGGAGGCAAAAGCGGCGATTATCGACGCCAGGAATAGAATCAAGTATGAACCTGAAATGCGTGACAGGAATCCTTCTGTCGACGGATTTCGGTTCTTCACCCTTTCCGGTGCAGTTTGGACAATCGACTGCGGGCGAATGGGGGCGTTTTGGTACGCAAAAGCCTTGTTTTTTGCCTGCGGAACGTTGAATACAGTTTTCGAAGATGCTCTAGAGGGTAGTGATGGCTCAATTGCGGAATGTCGCCGAATTGCTTGAACGGACTCAAACCGTTCTCGGGGATTCCTTGCACAAAGTTGAGCAGCGTTTTGCCGCCGAACTGGCGTCAACCAACCCGTACATCAGTGATATTCTTGAACATACCCGGCGTTTTCAGGGAAAACGCCTGCGTCCGATGCTTTGCCTGCTGGCGGCACATGCGACCGGAGCAATTCAAGAAGAACATCTCATTCTGGCGGCGGTCGTGGAGATGATTCATACCGCAACTCTGGTGCATGACGACGTGCTCGACGAAGCGGATGTCCGGCGGCATGTCGCTACGGTGAACGTTCGCTGGAACAATCAGACAAGTGTCCTCTACGGCGATTTCCTGTTCACACATGCATTTCATCTCGCCGCGAGTACCAACAGTGCCCAGGCCTGTCGGATGATTGGTCGGGCGACGAACCGTGTCTGTGAAGGGGAACTGCTGCAGACACGTAATCGTGGAAATCTTTCCCTGACAGAACAGGAATACTTCTCCATCATCGATGGAAAAACGGCCGAGTTGTGTGCTGTTTCCTGTGAGATTGGTGCGGTTTACTCTGGAGCGAATGACGACGTTGTGGCCGCGATGGAGCGGTACGGACGGAAACTTGGCATCGCATTTCAGATTGCCGACGACGTTCTCGATCTGACCGGTCTCAAAACGTCGGTCGGGAAAACTCTGGGAACCGATCTGGCCCAGCAGAAGCTGACGCTTCCCGTGATTCGACTTTTGCAGAACTCTTCGGCCGCGGAAAAAGAGGTGCTGCAACTTCAACTCGAATCTCCCGGTGAGGAGTCTCAAGCGGGGATTCTGCGACAATTACAGGAATCGGGAGCGATTGAAGATTCTCTGGAAATTGCCCGACGCTATGCGAGTGAAGCCTGTCAGGAACTCGCCCAGCTTCCCGACTCTCCGGCAAAAGAACTCTTGCTGCAGATGCCGGAGCTTTCGATTGAACGGACCTGTTAGGGCAGTTTGCCTTGCCGTTCTGAAATTGGGGTTGGCTCTTTGGCTTGGAGGGGGCCTCTCACGGCTTCGCCGCCCCGATTGCAAGCAATCGTGGTCACCCTGCGCGAATAGATTTATTCAGGTCTGATGTTTCTGCTGAGCATTCTTCAAGAATCGCGGCTTGCACTCTTACGAGCCGGTTGACCAAGAGGACCGGGAAGCACCGGTTTCAGTGACAGAGGAGGAAATTACGGGAGAGAAAACCTCGTAAACTTTTGTCATCATTGAAATAGCGGTGGAGGGATTCGAACCCCCGACACGCGGATTATGATTCCGCTGCTCTAACCGACTGAGCTACACCGCCACGAGAACCTTCAAAGAAGGCTCAATGTGCGGGATTCTAGTAACGGAAGCGGCTGTCGTAAATCGTTCGTGCCCTCTGAAAATGAAACTCGGCGAAAATCCGGTGGAAATAGGGAAACGCTCGCTCTTCTTCAGATTGGGAGCGGAATGGCTGTCTGCATTTGATTGTGGTGTCCGAATCGTGTAAATCGGCATATAGAAAACGATGCGTTTTCGGGATTTCGTTTGTTCTAGAGACTTTTGTCGAACTTTTGAGGCGTTCATGTCGCAATCTGTGGTGCTTGCTTACAGCGGTGGGCTGGATACGTCGGTTCTCGTAGGCTGGTTGATGGACAAGGGATATGACGTCCACTGTCTTTACGTCGACCTGGGGCAGCCCTGTGAAGATCGTCCTGCGATTCTGCAGAAAGCACTCGATATCGGGGCGAAATCTTCCATCGCCGTTGACGTGACTGAAGAACTCTGTCGCGATTTCGCCTTTCCGGTTCTGCAATGGCAGGCGAAATATGAAAACATTTATCTTCTGGGGACATCGATCGCCCGTCCGTTGATCGCCAAGGCGTGTCTGCAGCGGGCTCGGGAAGTTGGGGCCGTTGCGTTCGTTCACGGAGCGACCGGAAAAGGGAACGATCAGTGTCGTTTCCAGTTGGCTGCCGAGGCGCTGGAGCCGAAGGTCAAAATTATCGCTCCCTGGCGAATTGAAGAGTTTCGTAACCTGTTCCCTGGCCGGTCAGAGATGATTGCCTACTGCGAACAGAAAAACATTCCGGTCAAAGCAACCGCGAAAAAGCCCTACTCTTCCGATGAAAACTGTCTGCACATCAGCTACGAAGCAGGCGTTCTCGAAGACCCGGCGGTTGATGGAATTCCGAACATTGATTTCGGAATGACGGTCTCTCCGCAGGAAGCTCCGGATGAGGAAATGCAGGTGACGATTGGATTCGAGTCGGGTGTTCCGGTCAGCGTAAACGGAAAAAAACTTTCTGCAGACCAGATCGTTCTGACCCTCAACGATATCGCCGGAAAGAATGGAGTCGGTCGTATCGACATCGTTGAAAACCGGTTTGTCGGGATGAAGTCTCGGGGCGTTTACGAAGCCCCGGGAATGACAGTTCTTTACACCGCTCATCTGGCATTGGAACAACTGACGCTCGATCGGGACGCCGTTCACCTTCGAGACCGCATCAGCCCGGAAGTGGCTGAAATGGTGTATTACGGGTTCTGGTACTGTGCCAAAATGGATGCGCTGATGGCCTTCATTCGTGAATTGCAGAAGCCAGTGACCGGTGAAGTGACGATTGGGCTCTATAAAGGGAATGCCCGCGTTGTCAGCCGAACTTCCCCACAAAGCCTGTACGATGAGGCGATCGCGTCAATGGAAGGAGGCGTTGCCGACTACAACCAGACCGACGCCGAAGGCTTCCTGCGAATTTCCGGTGTCCCATTGCGAGTCCAGGGCCGGGTCCGTCCACGAAACTACTGAAATTGTTTGATCCTGAAGAGATAAAAACCACGAATCGAACGAATCTTACGAATGAATTTTTGATTGGGCGTCGATCAAAAAATTCGTGCGATTCGGTTCATTCGTGGTTTTTTCTTCCTTCGAATAGTTCGCTCTCATCTGGATCATGGAGAGGAACCGGAAGGGACGGAAAACACGGAACTGGAGAGGCGAGACGGTGACGTTCTGAACAACAGACTGTCGTCTCAGAGAATCATCAAATTGGTAACACTTTAACGGAATGAAGTTGCGATTGCTGTGGAGACAAGCGGGAAGTCGCTGTTCCTCGTTCCCAAGCCAGAGCTTGGGAACAAGGGAAATCCACTTCATTTGGCTAAAGTGTTACTCAAACTGTTTTCTTTATATCTGTTCCGTAACTTCCGTCTTTTCCGTGGTTCAATCCGGACTAAGTTCGGCTCACGTTTTCTCGGAAAAAATCGGGGGAATGTCTTTCTGATTCTGTCGACTGAGATCCCGGGCGGCGCGAATGGCGTGAGCGCGGATCAGATCGGAAATGTCAGGGACCGGAACCAGTCCTCCGACCAGACGCCGACCAAACAGGTTGTACATCAACTCTTCCGCAGTCCGGTCGGATTGCAGGGATTCCGTCTGCGGTGATGTTTCGCCGATCGGTTCACTCTGTTCCCAGGAGAGAGCCGATTCGCTTGTCAGGTGCACCTGCCCACGCAGGCACCGGATTTGGCAATCGATGATGGGAAACAAGGAAGCAGCTTCTGTTGTCTCGTTTTGTTTCCAGCGGAGATGTACCGTGACCGGCGCGCCGTCTCGCTGTTTTCTCCAGTATTGCAGGCGGATATCCGTTCCGCTGGAGTCAGAATGAACAGACAGACACTCGGACTGCACGACACTCGAACACCAGTCCAGAACCTGCAATTCCTCAAGGCTCCCGACGGCCCCGGTGCAGTTCAATTCCATCTGTTCGATCATTCCCAGATGGGTGGCGATCAATTCGCGGAGGCGCAGTGACGATCGCCCCCAGCGGAGCGACAGTTCTGGCATAAACAGCGTGCTGGTCAGTTCGGCAAAGTGCTGGAGTCGGGCCAGTTCTTTGAAAGAGAGACGAGAGAATGCCGAAGAGAGAATCAGCGCGGGGCGCTGGAAGCCCGCCGCGCGAATCATCGGCTCAACTCCCATCCATTTGACATCGGCGACAACCACGCCGCTGGTGCGCCGAAGCATGCCGTCCAGACTCGGTGAGGACACGGCTTCAATCAGTTTGGCGTGAGTGTTTGCGGAGGCCAGACACGGATCGAAGACTTCAGCCAGCTTTAATTTTCCCTGCCGACGCAGCGCGCAAGCAACCTGATCGACGACTCCGGTCCCCGTCCCGATTAGTCCGAGTTTCAATTCGGCAATTGCCATCTACCGATCTATCAGGCTGTAACTACTGCCTTGTCAGGCTTCAAACTGAGGGTTGTCTCACATGTTCCGCGGCTCGTTGGCCGCTCCCGTTTTGATTCTTTCACCCTAATTTTGAATGCTGACGGAACACTACTGTTGTGACCACTGCTTTTGTGGTCACTGCTATGACTGCGATTGTGGCGGAGAACAAGGGGGCAAAAAGCTGTGTTTTACCACACCATTTCAACGAGAATTCCCGGTTTTCCCGCACTGTCGTAATCGATCTGATCCGATTGGAAAAGCGAAGATCGTAACCGGACAGGCGGAAAATTGATACGAAACGGTCCCCAGCTTCCCTGAATTGGCAAAGAATCGGTTTGCTTCTCTCGTGAGAGATCAGGTAATCTTTCAGAGCGGAGATGCAAATACCGTAGCGTGCCGATCTTGATGCTGTTCAGTCTTGACGTTGTTCAGTGAATTCAAGGCCGCACGTGACGAATTTGCTGTAGAATGGGATTCATCGTTCAAGAATTCATTGTCCAAACAGTTTCATTGTCCAAACAGTCAAAATTTCTCGATACCCCTTTCGCGACCTCGGGTTTAAAACAACAGGAATCCGGTACATTGCCGGGCAGGATGGAAGATCGGAATTTTGTGACCACGGGAGTTGTGGCCTCATCGTCCCCGTATTTGCGTGATCCCGATGTGCAGTTAATGCTGCGTGTCCGGGATGACGATCAGGGTGCGTTTACGCAACTGGTGACAAAATATCAGGATCGGATGATTGCGATCTTCGTGAACATGTTTCGTGATACGGCCCTGGCTGAAGATTTGGCTCAGGAAGTGTTTCTCCGGGTGTATCGAGCCCGGAACAGTTATCATCCGACCGCCAAGTTTTCGACTTGGCTGTTTCAGATTGCCAATAATCTGGCAAGCAATTCCCGACGAACCAAAGGACGTAAAAAGGAAGTTCAGTTTTCAGTGAACACGTCCGGTTCCCAACCGGTCGCTGCGGGGGAACAACTTCTCCCGGAGAAATCGGCTCTCATGCCGACACGTCAGGTGGATAAGGAAGAATTACGAGAACGGGTACTGGAGGCGCTTGAAACCCTGAACGAGCGGCAGCGCATGGCCGTGCTGCTTCACAAATTCGAAGAGATGGGCTACGCAGAAATTGGGGCAGTAATGGAATTGTCCCCGCAGGCAGTGAAATCATTACTGGCCAGAGCGCGCGATCAGCTTCGCATCGTTTTAGAGAATTACGTCACATAATCAGGAGCCTGTCTCTGAAATCAGCAACATAACTTAAATCCTTCTCCCCTGAGGGGAGAAGGTGGCCGAAGGCCGGATGAGGGGACGAACGTTGCCAGTGGAAACACTTCACGTGGGTCCGCCCCTCACCCCAGCCCTCTCCCCTCAGGGGAGAGGGGGTATTCAGGGACAGACTCCTAAACTCATCCTCTCGAACTCATGTCATTTCAGTGATGGCGAAACTGACCCGACTCACATCTGAAGACCGCGAGAATCTGGCCGCCTATCTTGATGGTGAACTGGATGAAGATGGTACGCGCCGGATCGAATCGGTTCTCACTGCCAGTGAAGTGGCCCGAAATGATGTCGATGTTTTGGCAAGAACCTATGAGATGCTGGATCTGCTTCCGCGACCGCAGATCACGCAGGACTTCACTGAACGGACATTGGCCAGCGCCCGACTCCGGGAGCATCGCAAGCCGATCTCTCAGCAAGCCTGGTTTCTGACGGCACAACGGATCGGGGTGCTCGGACTCTGGGGGATCGCCATGCTCATCACCGGCATGGCAGGTTATTCTATCACAAATCGCTGGATCCCAAGACAGGATGATGTGCTGCTAAAGCAGCTTCCAATGATTCAGAATCTCGATGTTTACGCCGAATCCGGAAGTATCGAGTTTCTGCAGGAACTCTCTTCTCAGAAGCAGTTGCTCAACGACCTTCAGCGGGGGACTTCACGATGACTCCGCGAACGACACGATTTGTCTTAATCGGCTTTCTGCTGCTGTCTGTGGTTGTCGCTCCGTTTCTGGCGCAGGGAGACCAGCAGTTACAGCAGGTCATGACTCATAACGCGTCCGTCATCGCCAGAATGTCTCCCTCTCAGCGGGAACGTCTGAATCATAACTTCAGCGATTTCCTGAAGCTGCCGCAGTCCGAACGAGACAAGCTGCAACAGTTTCATCAACAGATCGAACAAGACAAAAAACAGCACTCCGGTGAACTTGCTAGTGTTCTGAATACTTACGACAACTGGCTGAAAACGCTGAATTCGCACCAGCGCGATCAGTTAATGAAGACATCGAACCCGAAGGCCCGAATCGGGATGATTCGTGATCTTGTGAGCCGTCAGCGGGAAGAGACCGTGCGTCGGGGAATGCCAATGGTCGCCATGAGGGGAGAGCGCCGCTTCGAAACTCCCCCCGCCATCGACGAACAGACCCGTCAGGATCTCTTTCAGGCTTTGGAAGAGAGAGCGGCCGAGCGCCTCACCTCCAGTCAGAGAGAGGAAGTTCAGGCACTTCAGGGATTTCGTCGTGAACTGAGACTTTTGCAGCTTCTGAAGGAGTTTGGAAGTGGTGTCAATTCTCAGCCGCTGATGGAAAATCCTCCATCGGAATTCGCGTCGGTGGCCAGAGAGATCGACAAGTTCACGGACAATGAAAGCCTGATCAAATACGTCCAGAACGGTCCGAAGCTGGAACCTCCTGAGGGAACATGGATGGGAGCCGATGACGCTCGCCGGCTGGTTTCCGTCATCATGCAGGCAGTGTCGATGGAACTGTTCAAGTTGAGAATGGACGAGGTTCAGCAGGCCGTCGATTCCGAGAAGTTGAAAAACTTCCTTGGGGAACTCCCCATGGAGAATCAGATGGAGTTGCTGAGTCTGGACTCCACGGACTTTCAGACGGATTTGAAGAAACTCTTTTTCGAATCCGGAGCGTCAGCGGATCTTCCCCGAATGTATCAGCTTCATGAGTTGTTCCTGAGCCGATCATTTGGACGCTTCCGGTTTGGAGACGGACGTCCTCGTTCCGGACGACCCCCACGCCGTCCAGATGGTCGACCTCCGATGAACGACGGGAACGGACCCCCTCCCGGTTTTCCACCTCCAAGTGCCCCATTTGATGGTGGCGAGCCAACTCCCCTGGCTCCCCGTCCTGCGGAACAGTGAGAAACCTGTCTTCGCAGGGGAGGTCGCGATGCCACGGGCCTTGGTTACCGCTGATATAACTCATTCAAAGCAGAAGCCAACGTCGGATAGCGAAATTCAAATCCGGATTGCAACAGTCGTTGCGGGATCACATATCGCCCGTAAAGTGCTAACTCTGGATCGGACTTCAGGATGAGCGGGACTCCCAGTCGAACCATCCATTCAAATGCAGGGAGTCCAATGGGGACCCGCATCGCCCGACGGAGTTCTCGCATGAATTCTACTTGAGAAACGGGAGTGGGCGCGGACGTAATGTAAACGCCATTCATCGAGTCATCGAAAATCCCCTGTTCGAAAATTCGATTGAAATCGGTTTGATGGATCCAGCTCATCCCTTGCGTGCCGGAGCCCACTTTTCCCCCCAGTCCCAGTTTTGTGATGAAGGCCAGCTTCGCGAGTGCACCGTTGCCAAATCCCTGGTTTTGCCCGAGAACAAAGCTGGTGCGAAAAATGACCGGACGCTGCTTCGGAAGAACGGCAGAGTGAAATTCTTTCTCCCAGGCTTCCGCAACAAACGGAGCCAGACCATACCCGGACGGAGACTCCTCCACACAAACGGCCGTCGGCGGGTCTCCATAAATATGAGAGGTACTCATCTGGACCCAGACCGGAGGGGGATTGTTCAGTGTTCGCAGGGCCTGACCGAGCACTCGGGTCGACTCCACACGCGAACGGAGAATTTCATCCTGATGATCCGGCGTCTTGATGCAATCGACGCTTCTTCCGGCAAGATTGATCAGAGCTGTCGCCCCGTTGAGTTCACTGGCCCAATCGCCGACGATACGGCCATCCCAGGCAACATGCTTCCACGGCCCAGGTTTCATTGTAGGGCGACGTGAAAGGATCACAATTGACATCCCCTGCTCTGCCAGATGTTGGGCCATCGAGGCGCCGAGAAATCCGTTCCCTCCAGCAATGACAACTTTTCCAGACCGTGTCAGGTGAGTCATTTATTTTTCCTCGGACCAAGGTCGATCATGTGTCTGTATCGAGTCTGTTTTAACTACAAAGGCACGCCCTGTTTAATTTCTCGATGTCTTCTCATGACCAGACACCCAGAGTTCATTTTCAGTTCGGATCATCCGACAAAAGGCAAGAACTTCCGTTGAGAGTATCTGGCTAAGAATGCGTCTTTCATTTTACCAGAACAGGAAGCGGTTTGACGTTTCTAATGGGCATCGCAACTGGAAACCGTCAGGTCAGTAGATTTCGTTGTGTCAATTCCCGTAACCTCTTCAGTCAGAGTGTCCGATCCGGTTTCACAAGCAGGAGAAGTGATTGATGACGGTGATGAATCAGAATTTCAGGAACATGTTTCGCTTCGTGCTGATGCTGTTGGTTGGTGCGATGTCTTTGCAAGGGGTGATTGTCAATGGAGCCGAACCGGAGCGTTCTGAGCCGAAAACCGTTCATTTATTGACGATCGGAAACAGCTTTTCCAGAAACGCCACCCGTTTTCTCGAACCGCTTGTCACGGCTGGAGGACATCAACTCGTCCACCGTCCGATTATCGTCGGTGGAGCCTCGATGGAACTGCATGCCACGAAGGCATTGCAGCATGATGCAGACCCCGATGCAAAAGAGGGAAAGTATGCGGATGGGACCAGTCTGAAAGAACGACTTGGTGAACAGCGCTGGGATTATGTCACCATCCAGCAGGCCAGCCGCTTAAGTGGCACCCCGAGCTCTTATCACCCGTTTGCCGGTCAGTTGCGAGACTACGTCAAACTTCACGCTCCTCAGGCAAAACTGATGATCCATGAGACATGGGCTTATCGTGAAGATGATCCCTGGTTCGTGAAACCGGAGTCTGGGACCAGTAATCCCGTCACGCAGGAAGAAATGTACAACAAGCTTCGTGCATCATATTTCACCATTGCGGACGAACTGGAAGCGGGCGTGATTCCGGTCGGCGACGCCTTTCATCTTGCGACACAGGACGAAAAGTGGAAATATCGGACAGACAAGACATTCGATTTTTCCAAAGCGGAATTCCCCCAACTGCCGGATCAAACGTATTCACTCCACACCGGCTGGCGCTGGACGACTCAGGACAAAACCAAAAAACTGCAAATCGACGGCCATCACGCCAATACCGCAGGTGAGTTTCTTGGTGCCTGTGTCTTTTATGAGACGTTGTATGGTGATGACGTGAGAAAGAATGCGTTTGTTCCAAAGGGCTTCGATCCCGAGTTTGCCCGGTTTCTCAAGGAAACCGCCCATCAGGCCGTTGCAGCAGTTCAAAAGAAGTAGCGTTCCGGCATTGTGATAACGATTACGCCCTGTTTCATCATGTCATGAAACAGGGCTCATTTTTTTATTGATGGCTCTGTTTCCCACAAAATGTGACAAATATCAAAAGTTGTTGAACCGGAAGCAGAATCTCAGGACATTATGTTCTTCGTGGAAATTGCGCATGCCGGGTTGCTTGTCTTATTATGGTGTCTAACTCTTTATACAACAGAAACTTCAGTGCTGGTGACGTGAACGAGTCACGAGAGTCGGACTTCCTGCGCCAACTGGAACTGGCGTACCACGATCTCTATGGAACCGGTTTGACCATCGTGGGGAATCGGGATGATGCCGACGACGTCATGCAGGAAGTCTGTATCGTGCTCTGGCAGAAATTCGATGAGTTCGACGAGGGAACAAATTTCAAGAAATGGGCTTATGCCGTGACGTTCAACGTCGCGAAGGCCTTTGCCCGAAAAAGACGACGTCGCCGCGGTTTCGGATTAAGTGACGATGCCCTGATGAAAGTGGCTCAAGTGAAATCCAGCGGGAGCGAACTGTTCGAATTGCAATGTGAACTGTTGCGGGACTGCCTCGACAAACTCCCCGAGAAAGACCGGAGTTTTCTCTCCGGCTGCTATCGAAATTCCGCCTCCCTTACCAATTATGCACGTGAAATAAAAATGTCGGTGGAAACCATTTACACAAAGCTGAAACGCTTGCGCCGGCGTCTGGCCGAGTGCGTAACGCGCGGGATGGGAAGGGAAGAACTGTGATCGACTCCTCCTCGTCTCCCGGCGACGAAGTTCGCGCGCTGACGGATGCCCAGTTCGACGGCAGCATCAACCGCCAGCAGATGGAACGTCTGGAATCGTTGATTGTGAACGATCTCGGGTGTCTTCAGATGTACGTCGAACGGATGACTTTTCATGGAGAGCTACTGAAAGATGCCAGCGAAAAATCTCCGCATCAGGCCACACTGGGGCTGATGCGGGAATTCTCACGTTCGATTCGTGTGCGCGAGCAACAAAACCGTTGGAAACAGATGACCTTTGTTTCCGGCCTGGCGGCAGGGGTGCTGGTTGTTGCCGGGAGTGTGTTGTTCTTTGCCGGAGCGTTTCAACCAGCTCCACTGGGAGTGATTTCCGGGCTGTCCGCAAATGTTCAATCGGCATCCGCGTCACGAGAATTGGGCCAGATCATCCGGGCCGGCGACTCCTTCACTCTCGATGAAGGAATCATGAGTCTGCAATTGCCGAACGTACTGGTCGACCTGATCGGTCCAGCGACCGTTCGTTTTGATGAATCAGGAAAACTCTCTCTGGCAGCCGGCACTCTGGTCGCCAAGATTCTGAAAGACGGAGAGAATTTTACGGTCACCACTCCGGATGCCGAAGTGGTCGATCTGGGGACCGAGTTTTCGGTTCACTATCACCCTGCCACCGGAACCGACGTCAGCGTCCGACAGGGACGAGTCCAGGCCAAACTGCTGGATTGGCGGAAAGCCCCCACAAAAATGCTGGAACTGACCGACAATCGTTCCGCGAATTTTCAAAGCGGGACGGGCGCAGCACAAGAGGTCAACTTCAATCCTCAGACGTTTCATCCAGTTGACCGAAGCCGTGGAGGAATCCGCAGTATCGATGGGACTCTCCGAACGGCCACTGCAGAACCAGCGTCTTTGAGAAGCGGCGATTCCCTGACGTTCAACCATACACTGGTCATTCCGGAGCGTCAAAATGTCCGTCTTGAAGAGGAACTGACAATCAATGGTCTGAACGGCGTTGTCAGTCTTCCGGCCGGAACCGTCATCAGCAGTTATCTGGTGCATTACGACCCGCCTGGCGATATCAGCCGAGCACCACGGGGAGCTGTGACATTCCTGGGGCAAGTTGCTGCAGTCGTCGTACAAACTTCCGATCTCGTCGCCACTGATCCGCTTCTGGGGCTGAGCAGCATGGAATTCGAAACAGCTTCATTCCGTGGACTCGAGATCGAACCGGATGAAGATGAAGTACAGGTTTCGCGGGACCGTAAAACCGTCTCGTTCCGTTTCGACACCAGTCCTCCTCAATACCTGGATGAAGCACGGATCATTGTGATCTCAGAATAACCACTGAAATGGGGCCTTGATCATTCCTTATTCTTTTCTATGAAGGTGCTCAATCATGAACGGACGTCTTTCTTCACGTCATGGCTTCACATTAATTGAATTGCTGGTTGTCATCGCGATTATTGCCATTCTTGTGGCACTGTTACTTCCTGCCGTTCAGCAGGCACGGGAAGCAGCGAGACGCGCACAATGTAAAAACAATCTGAAACAGATAGGCTTGGCAGTTCATAATTATGCAGATGTACATGGGACATTTCCCATTGGTTCAAACCAATATGGACCAAATGGCGTAGGTGCCGGTGACCGAGGCTTCATGGGCTGGGGGATTGCAATTCTCCCCTTTATCGATCAGGCAAACATCTACAATCTTTATGACCACAACCGGGATGCATGTGCCGGAGCGAATCAAAGGATTCGGGAGTCTGTCATCCCAGTTCATCTGTGTCCTAGTGATTTCAACAGCGGAGTACGAGCTATTCCCGCCAGCGGAACTCCACAGGATCGCTACTTTGTTGTTGGTTCTTACCGCGGAGTCTCTGGTCGAACAAATGGGACGCTATTACGGTATTACGATGACATCAGGCATTTTTCCTCTGGAAACTCCCACGTTCTCCGAGGTCCTTTGAATGCGATCGGTGAAGGACTCAGTATCACGCGACTTCGAGACATCACTGACGGAACCTCAAACACACTTCTCGTAGGAGAAGGATCGGTCAAAACAGGACTGCAACGTGCAACATTCTGGGCTCATACTTACTCCAGCTATGCATTGGGATCGATTACGGTAGGACACAGCGTTCCGTCATTTGGAAAGGACTTCGCTTCCTGCCAGGAAGTTGCCATATCATTAAGCGTCTCTGAGGAGCCCTGTAAACGCTTCTTCAACAGTGAACACACAGGAGGAATTCAGTTTCTCAAGTGCGATGGAAGTGTCATGTTCGTTTCATTAAACAGTGATCAGGAAACTCTGGGAGGCATGGCAACAATTGGCGGGAATGAACTCACAGAATTCTGATTCGATTTTTGTTCTGACAGGATACGAACAGGAACCATGAACCGTCTTTTTATTATGTTTGTGACAACTCTCTGTGTTTCCGCTTCCCTCGGCTGTGGAAATGGAGAGCGTTATGTCCCGGTCAGGGGAACCGTAACAATGGACGGTCAACCACTGGAGAATGTGAATCTGTTGTTCGAACCACTTTCCGTCGGAGACGAGCTTCCTGCCGGGAAGCCTTCTGTTGGGAAAACCGATGTACAAGGGAAATTTCAACTCCGTTCTCCACTTGGGAAACGTGACGGAGCCGTCGCCGGACCGCATCGGGTGCGGATTCTGTCCAGTGTCAACAAACCGGAGTATTCGGAAAAGCAGATCAATGACGCCAGAGATCGTTTACTCTCACAGGAAAAGGCGGATGGAGTGGAAACCCCGTCCATCTCTGATGAACGGGTGCTGGTCTATCTGAACGAGACAATTCCCGTCGTCCATGAAGAGAAAATTCCGAAGCGCTACAATCAGGAATCCGAGTTAACCTTCGAAGTTCCCGAAAAGGGAACAACGGAAGCCAGCTTTGACCTTCTGTCCCGATAGAGAGCAGTTTGCTCTACCGTGTGCCCGCGTAGCGCGTTTTTTGACTGATGAAACGCAACTCGCCGCGTGGCGGAACGGTGAACACTTCATGTTCATGAGCTATCGCCCGAGTTATTCACCACGGAAAAGACGGAAATTACGGAACAGGAATGAAGAAATTCGGTGATTCTCTGAAACGACAGTCTGTTTTCAGCACATCGCCGGTTTGCCCCTTCATTTCCGTGTTTTCCGTTCTTTCCGTGGTTCCTCTGCATTTTCCGGGTGAGAGCAATCTTCGCTATTTGATGTCGATGACTTGCCCTGCATTGAGGAAGACCAGTCGTACGCTGATCTGATCCTCGCCGATTCGGAGCAATTGCGAAACGGCTTCACGGTAGGAGTTCATCTGCTCACGATACGACTCCGTTCGTTTACTGATGACTTCCTCTCCGGATGACACGTCATCGGTCTTGAAGTCGATAATGTCGGCTGCAACCGGGATTCCGTTTTTCTCTGCCAGGACCAGCCGGTCGATACAGCCTGACAGCAGTTCTTCGTTATCAGATTGAACTGATATCGGGCATTCCCGACGCAGCGTGAGTTGAACGGTTCCTGCCTTCAACTGCTTCTGAAGATTGTCTGGAAATGGAGATCCTTCTTCCTGATACGACCGGCGTCCCAGTAGCTGTCGACACCAGCGGGACGACAGCATTTCATGGAATTCGGAAAGCCATTGTTGAACCGTTTCTCGTGGCACTCCGGCCTGCCGTCCCAGAAGAAGAAGTCGTTGAGGATCTGGTGACGTTTCGTCCAGCCATTCCGCTTCTTCGGCCCAGCGATGAAAGAGTGTTCCCCGAATGAGCGATTGAGAACGGACCGACATCAGATCGTTCTCTAATGTCCTCAATACCGGAGCTTTTCGTCCTGTCGGTGTTTGGCGTTTCCAATGCTGTCGTGCGGAATTGGATGCAAATGTAATCCCTGACGATTTTTCGGCCTGCTCTGTCGGTGTTGAAGATTGAGCGTTGGATGGTTGGGGATCGGAAGACGACTGCACTGTTTTGTCCCCTTCAAACCACAACGGATCGCCATGTTCCCAGAGAATTGCTTGCGGAACGACTGGAACATCCGGGGCGAGCCCCGCCCGCAGCAGTCCCGAAAATTTCTTCGAATGTTTTTTAGAAACCTTCGGGAGCATCAGCATATGTAAGCTGCGAACCGCGCGCGTCATGGCGACATAGAGCAGGCAGAGCGCTTCCTGAAACATGCGGTCGCGAGTGGCCTGCTGCGCTTCCAGTAACTCTCCTCCCAGAGATTTGAAATGTTCTGAACTTCGATACAACGCCACCAGATCCGGCGGCATTCCGGGGGACGGGATGCGCGATACATACTTGGGAGGGAGATAAAGCGGGCCATCCAGTTCCGGAAGGATGACGGTGTCGAATTCCAGCCCTTTCGATTGATGAATCGTCATGACTCTCACCGGCGCGGCGGTCGGTTCTTCACGACGTTGCTGTCGAATGAACTCGACGAATCCCCCGGGACGCAAATCGGCCATCAGTGCGTCATATCGATCCGCAAAATCGGTGAGTTGTACCAGTCGCTGGTACTCTCGTCGATTACAATAGGGAGCCAGCTTTGGAAGCAGATCATGAACGACGCCTCCGTATCCCCGATCGATGAGCTGTCGTCGCAATTCGGCAGAAAACCTGGCTCGTGATGCGGAATCCGAAGGATCGTTCCAATTGAGGATCGTTCCCAATGGAGAATTCGCAATATGGAATGCTGCGACCGTATGCCCGGGGTGATCGGCCAATGTGAAGAGTGACAGAATCAACTGGACAGCGGCCGAATCAGTCAGCGGATTCCCTCCCTCTTCACTGGCATCAATTCCCAGTTGAGTCAGTTCAAAAATGAGACGTCCGACCGTCGGATTTTTTCTGGTGAGAATCCCGATGGATGCCCCTGGAGCTTGCTTCAGGCGATCACGAACATACTCGGCAACTTCGGTCCAGTATTGCTGCGGTTGCTCCGCTTCTTCATCCGGAGTGGCCGCATCGGTGTTCTGATCAGAAAGCGTTCGCAGGCAGGCATAGCCGGTAAGCTCCTGCCGCGCGGTTCTATGCTCGGGAAAACGTTTCGTCCATTGGTAAAGAACTTCTGAGTGATCGTCGAGATTGTCGTGACGAACAAGCTGCCGCATCGCCAGATTGACCGTCTCCATGATCACTGGCGAGGAACGATAACTGAGATTCAGTTCAACGGTATCAGAAGGCTCCCCGGGAAGTTCTTCAGAGATGATGTCGAACAGTGCCGCTTCACCGCCGCGCCATCCATAAATCGCCTGCTTCGGATCCCCCACGCAAAAGAGTGAACGTCCTGGGCGACGACAGGCTTCTTCCGCAAAACTGCGAATGACACTCCATTGGTCGGGTGAGGTGTCCTGAAATTCATCCAGCAGCAGATGGTCGATTGAGGCGTCCAGCCGGAACGATGCATCCACCAGGCGGGAGCGTTGTTGCGATTCCGCCAGGCGCCGCGTGACGTCGCCGAATTCAAGTCCCCCGGCGGCGAGTTTGGCCCGTTCGAAACAGGAGTGATAATCCCGTAGCAGTTGTCGGGCGGCGAGAGTCTGGTTCTTCCACGGCTCGGAGACGTTCGCCAGAACATGCTGGTATAGTTCTTCATAGGGACCCCGTAAGGATTCCGGGATGGGGACGCGGCTGAATTTCATTTCTCCTGAAATGATCTTGTTCGTCAGTCCCCGTTTGAGCAGTCCATCCCAATCCTCAGCGAGAATGGCTTCCAGATCGTTGCCACGTGCATTGATGAGAGATGTCTTATCAAGCGGCACGGCTTCGATGAGCAATCGCAAGGTCTCCCGGTGTTCACGCGACAAAAACGGATGAGCCGGGAAGCGTTCCCAGCTTTCGTCCGGCGCGGCGAGAAAGACGTAATAGAGATTGTTAATCGTCTCGGTGATGAGTCGGGAGATGTTTCGGGAGGATTGTCCTTTATCAAGAAGGTGCATCAACTGCACCAGATCCCCCGGGGCTCCGCTGCCGAGCATTTCTTCAATAGCGGCGTTGCGAATCTGTCCGATTTCCAGTGGATCGAGAACTCGCCAGCCGGGGGGAAGTCCCAGTTCCAGTGCATAACTTCCGGCAAGTTGTGAGAAGAAGGAATCGAGGGTACTGATCCGCACCCGGTGAAGTTGTCGCGTGAGTCGAGAGAGCAAGGAAAGGCATTCCTCACGACTCAATCGTGGTCCGCCAACGGAATCCGCCAGAATCTTCAACGACTTCGGATCCCGAACCGCATGCGACAATCGCAACAGGACCCGTTCCAGGATCTCCCCCGCCGCTTTACGAGTGAAGGTCGACGCCAGAATTTTTTCCGGAGAGGAATTTCGTAACAGCGCGATGTATCGGGAAGAGAGCTGAAAGGTCTTTCCTGTTCCGGCCGATGCCCGAATGAGAAGACGTTGGGTGATGATCGCGGAAGTGGAATTCTTGTCGGAAGTCATACGACCACCTCCTGACCGAAGACTCCTGCCTGACAAATGGGGTCGAATTCCAGCAGTGTGTTCGGGGGAACTGGAAGCTCTTTCCAGAATTTTTCTTCGAGGATATTTCGAATCGCCTCGCGAGCGACATCGTCTGCCTCTGCGAGTTCTTCGTCAGACCAGTCACCGAAGTATTCACTCACCGCATTAGTATCGCGGGGAAGGACGATGTATCCCAGACGGACATCTCCGGTCACTCCGAAGTCGGCGGCCAGATGACGGTAGAGAGGCAATTGAAGATCACACCATTCCCCTTGGTAGCGGTGCGTTTTATCAGGAGACGTTCCGGCATCTCCGGTTTTATAGTCGAACAGGGCCCAGCGGTTGCTGTCTCGGGAGTGAACGTCAATCCTGTCGATCCGTCCTTTCAGAAACACGGTCTGTCCGTTTCCGATTGAAAAAGGAATCGGGTTCTCTGGCCCCCGTTCAATGGAATGAATTCGCCAGCCCGCCTGTCTCCATTCCGCCTGCCATTCCGCAAATGCCGTTAATCGACGTTTGGCCTGTTCCGCCTGAATCAGGACCGAGGCCATCGGCGTGGTTCCATAAGACTGGCGGATGGAGTGGTCCAGTTCTGAATTGAGAAAACCGGCAATCTCTACTTCCTGAGTTGCATGGCGGACGTCACTTTGTCCGAACGCTTTGAGAACATCGTGAATCAGCGTTCCGAATGCGCGACCATCCAGTTCACTGATGGCGTCTGAGATCTCCGAAAGTTTCAGGACATGCCTCAAATAATAGCGATAGGGAGACGCCAGATAATCGCGGAACTCCGTCACACGGAAGGCTTCCGGAAGATCTGTTCGCGGAGCAGGACGGGGAATTTTGAATTGGGACTTCCCGAGCACCGGTCGATTGCGGCCTGAACTTCCCTGAGCATGTGAATAGAACTGGATGACCCGGTCAGGGATTTTTTCCTCTTCCGTTGCGAATATCAGTCGACTGGGAGTGAGGGGTTCGTTCAGTGCATCCCGGCGAGGGACAATCAGTCGTAACAACTCGCGCGATTGCGTCATGCAGGCCAGATTATAAAGATCGCGGGCGTAGCGGCGGTTGTTGTCTTCAATTCCCAGATGTGTCCTGAGCCGGTTCGGGAGGAAGAGGTCGTGATTGACTGAAGAGGGAACGAAACCTTCATTGAATGTGGTGAGAATGGCGACGGGAGCATCGTCCAGCGGCATTTCCAGCCAGCCTGCGATGCGAATTGCCGGTTCCGCGGGGACACGATACAGGGCGCCCCCTGTGATGGAGAGAGTCAGGCGAATTCCTTCAACCACAGAGACTTCCTGGTCAAGAGGAGCCGGAAGAGTGGCGTGCTGCTCGAAGGCTTCCTGAAGGGGGATCAGCGATTTCTGGATCCGCACCTGTTCCGGGGCGGCAGGGTCAATCATGCGTTTCCCATAGATCGACAGCAGGAACTCCCGCACAGGATCGGCGATTCGGGAGAGTTGTACTGATCCTCCCGTGAGGGGAGCCAGCAGGCGATGAATGACAGAGATCAGCTGACGAGCAATCTTAATCCACCAGTCTTCACTCTCCTCGGGAACTCCACTGATGCGCGGGAGCAATGCGGTTCCCACATACTGATCCCAGCCAGTGAGCCAGTTTACCGGGAGTTGTTGCGACTGAATCCACTGGGAGACGTCGGGATGCCGAATCAGGGCGGAGAAATGTTCGGTTCGCCGGTCTTCCAGATAATCAGCAGCAGCTTCGAGCAGGCGATAGGGGCCGGTTGTTTCCAGCAGTCGATCCACTGGCCAATAGGTGGCAATCTGTTCTGCCTGAAGAGAACGTTGAATCTGCGGAACAAGCCGTTCGTCGGGGACGCCAATGGCGATCTGTTCGATGGCGTATTGCCCGTTCAACTCCGCCAGTATTCCCAGAATGGTCTCGACCTGACCGGGGCCATCTTCAGTCACGACAATCTGTTCAGAACTCAGGTCCACATTCAGATCGGTCCACTTCTCGGGAATCAAACATCCGAAATCATCGAAGCGGTCGGACCATTCTTCTGGAGCGTCAATATAAGCGGTGACCTGATCGGCCACCTGATCGAGCATCGCCCGCATCGTCTTGTTCAGGTCGACCGTTCCAATGGTCACGATTTCTTTGTCGGTCCGGCATTCATGCTGTCGAATGGCGACCAGTCGGGCGGTCTGTTTGTCCCAGAGTTCGAGTTCGTCGAGCCGTTCCCAGTATTTTTTCTGAACTTCCGACAAAGCCTGCCAGCGCCGGACTTCGTCGAAGCCCTCCAGGCCGGAGCCGAGTCGGGCCACGTCTGCGAAATCCAACTGATCTGCCGCGAGTTCTTCATGCTGTCGTCGCAGCAGATTTCCCAGTCTCAGCCACGCCTGCCAGTCTTCCGATTCCGGCGGTTGACGAACAACGACTCCCAGTACTTGAGGCGGCACGTTCTGCAACGCCTGAGCCCAGACCATCTGCTGCACGAGATCTGGCGCGAAGGGACGCTGTGAAGGATAGAGTTCTTCGGGTAACGAACCTTGTGTCAGAATTCGTGGAGGAATCAGTTGTCCCTGAGCCCCTTCCGTCAACAATTCCATCAGCCGGCGACCCGCCTCGCGACCGGGCAAAACCGCGATGAGATGTCCTAGATCGCAGAAGTGAGCACTGCGACTGCGCAAGATCAATCGCTGCGCCACTGCCGGTAATGCAGTTTGCGAGCATCCCAGAAAGACCCGTTCTCTCGGCATTTCTTAATCCAAGGGTACTTGCTTGTTTCAAGATGAACGATTTTCGGGAGGGCGAAGCTCCTGCTGAGCCGCATGAACAATCACGCTTTCCATTGTTTGCGGCTCGGCAGGAGCCTCGCCCTCCCGGGCGATTTTCAATTCCGTGAAAGCCCTGCTTTAATTCAGACATTCATTGACACGGTAGGTGAACGCAAGTATACATCCTCTCCCGGCCACGTCAAACCGGATCTTATTTTTGATATTCCGGCGTGAAGGGAGATGATGTTGGTTTGTTGGGGAGATACAACATCATGTTATAAGTAGGGAGTCATCGTTTTGCGCATGAAACGTTGACAGCAACGCCTGAAGTCGTGATAGTCGCCCGACATGAAGTCGAATCGAATACGGAAACGAAATGTCTCTCAATGGGGAGACACCACGATTCACCTCGGGGAACGCAAGAATGTCTTCCTTGAAGTGAGTGCCAGCTATAGCGGACACCCCGTCCGTATCCCGGTGCATGTTCGCCGTGGTCAACGGGAAGGCCCGGTGGTTTTTATCACTGCGGCGGTGCACGGGGATGAAATCAATGGGACCGGAGCGATTCGGCAATTGATTCTCGATCCGCATTTGAATCTGGTTTCCGGAAGTCTGATTCTTGTTCCGGTGGTGAATGTTCTGGGCTTCGAACAGCATTCCCGATACTTACCGGATCGGCGCGATTTGAACCGCTCTTTCCCCGGCAGTGCCAAAGGAAGTCTGGCGTCACGTATGGCGCGACTGATCCTTGATGAGATTATCGACCGCTCCGATTACGGGATCGATCTTCACACCGGCGCGGTCCGTCGCACTAACTTTCCCAACGTCCGAGCCAACCTCAATATCCCGGAGATGCGACGACTGACGAATGCGTTTGGATGCGAAGTGACCGTGAATGAAGTTGGGCCCGCCGGGTGTCTGCGTCGGGCCGCGTGTGATGCGGGGTGCCCGACATTCATTCTCGAAGCGGGTGAAGTCTGGAAAGTGGAATCGCTGGTGATCGAGTACGCGGTTCTCGGCATCCGAAACATGCTGATGAAACTGGGGATGATCGAAGGTCAACCGGAAGACCCGGCCTATCGCACCATCATCAAAGACACCACATGGATTCGGGCCGACAGCGCCGGGTTCCTCCATTTCCATGTCGCCCCCGGTGATTTCGTGGGAAAGGGAACGCCGATTGCCACGATCAACAGTCTGGTCGGGAGCGAAGGAGAAGTGATCTTCTCAGACGTCAGTGGATTCGTACTGGGAATGACTACCCTCCCCGTCACCGCTCCGGGAGAACCGGTCTGTCATGTGGGACTGGTCACCCGGGGACGTAAGCAGATTGAAGAAACATTAAGAACACTCCCCAAGCACTCTCTTCACCAGCGCATTCGAGACGATCTGGCCACCAGCTTTATGGTCGTCCGCCCTTCCAATGGTTCTGTTTAAGAGCAGTTTGCTCTACTGAAATGGTAGGCTGGTGTTGAGCGAATGCGGGCACATTGTGTGTTCATTCGGAATGGATGCATGATTTTGAGTGAACGCTCACTGTGCTGGGTCTTTAAGGACCCAGCCTACGCAACTGTCGTCAGAGTTTCTTCTCGGCTTTCCCCGGAATCGTGATCTGAAAAGGGGCACCACCCTCCAGAATCTCGACAGTTTCCGTGTACTCCGGGAACAGAGGGGGCACCTCGATTTCGTCGTTCGCTGTGTCTTTAGCCAGTTCCTCTCTCGTCTGAGCGGATCCGGAAACACGAATCAGATATTTCCCGGCCTTCGGAGCTTTCGAACGTTCTGTCTTGAATTTTCCGTTTCGAATGATGGCGAACCCGGTCGGTGACGCGGCGCCGATGGACGCATCCGGTTCGAACCAGATCGAGCCGTGCGGAACCAGCTGGCCGTTAAAGGTGATCTCACCCGAAACGACCACACGGTCAAAGTTCTCCGTTTTTCCACCACATCCTGCGATGAGAAATGTCAGCAGCAGAACGATCCCGGAGAAACAGCGTACGAATGCTCGCATGATAACAATACCAATTCCAAGTGACCGAACTAACGGGACACAGACCAATGCACAGGGCATTCGCTTTATTGAAAATCGCCTGGGAGGGCGAGGCTCCTGCCGAGCCGCAAACCGTGGAAAGCGTGATCTTTCATGCGGCTCAGCTGGAGCTTCGCCCTCCCGAAAATTGCCCATTTTGAAACAAGCAAAAACCCTGACCAATCCAAGGAGCCAATTTGCAAACTTGAGTTGAACAGTTCCTGCCTATCAGAAGACCAGTCCGCCGACGGGGAGGCCGTCGTTACGAATCCCCATGCTTCGGTAGAGATTCAGGTTCACATTCTCATTTACGAAATGTGTCGAACCATCTCCCATCAGGAAGTGTGTCCCCCCTGTGTGCGGGCTGCTGAATGTTCGGGTCATCACCGCCCAGCGATGATCATCGCTGGTTTGCTGCGCCTGTTGAATGTGACTGTTAATCGCCTTTGATGTCCCGGCAAGATTGGCTCCAAAACCGGCAGAATTATGGTTTCCTCGTGCAGCACCAGCCCAGGGTACCCCAGTGCCAGCATATAATCCGACATAGCTTGTATTATCTGAATGGCTTGCTGCTGATTGTTCCCCAATCAGGAAGATATTTGAAGAGCCATCTGTCAGATCGCGCATCTGGATTGAAGAGTTAAGATAAAGAGATCCATTGATGAAATTGGAGTATCCTGAATTGGAACATGCCGGGGACTCCCCTCCGCCAGACACTCCGTAATAGTGATTTCCGGGATAACCTGCACGCGACAAGTCCGATGATGGGCACCAATATTTCGACAACGAACGCTGCTGCCGGCTTTTGTTCTCGGGAGTTGGAGTGGTATTATCATAGTCTGCATAGATAAACCCTCCCTCGAGATTGAACTCATTATAGCGAGCCGTTTCCTCCAGAAACGGGAGGATTGCAACGGTCCAAGGTGCCCCGTGAGTTGGTGGTTCCTGTCCAGTCCGGTTTCCTGCCATACAGTTGTTTGATGCAAAACTTCGCACAACATTTCCCGGAGGAAAGACCCGATGGACACCTTGATAATTATGCAATGCCAGACCGATTTGCTTCAGCTGATTTTTGCATTGGGTTCGTCGGGCCGCTTCCCGTGCTTGCTGGACTGCAGGTAATAGCAATGCGACAAGAATGGCAATAATGGCGATGACAACAAGGAGTTCGATCAGAGTAAAACCATGGTGTTTCCTTGATGACCGGAATCTCATTTTAGCGTTCCTTTACTCAGGCAATGATTTATTATGGAATGGAATCAATCACAAGAATACGGCACTCGTCGAGATAGGCAGGAGGATCGGTGCCGAAGTAGAATGATGCGGTTTTGCGGTCATCTGAAATCTGGATTTCATCTTCATCCAGTTCCAGTTCTCGAAAGCTTTGAGTTTCGAAGATCGTCGCGGGGTTTCCAAAGAGAGAATCTGTTGCAGCCAGCCCGACAGAGGTGCCAATGATGGCCGCGATATCTCCGAAGAACGTTACCGATCCCCGTGAAATCGAACTGACAGACTGGGTCGGGTCATAGTGAATCAGATAGCTGCTGACTGTCGTTCCTTTCGGAAGGGTGACCGGACCACTGAGACCAATAACAGTCAGGTCTGTTTCCAGAGTGACCTGCCGTTCCGGAATGACCAGCATGTGATCTGGGGTTGTTAATTGATTGCTGCTCAGATTCCCGGGGGGATCGGAAATTGTCCGTAACACCCCTGTCAGACGGCGAATGCCTCCACGGGATCGGTCGACGGGAAGATATTGTTCCGTTGAATATTCCGTTTCCCTGACGACTTCGCTGGATCGCTGAATCTGGGCGGCACGCGAGGCCGTCAGTTCAATGACTTTGGTTGGAACCCCACGCCAGTCCAACAGCTTGGCACGGGCCTCTCCACGACGAACACTGACATAACTTCCGTTCTGTGTCTCGTGCTGGACGAGGAACTCGGTGCCGAGGTCGACCACTTCGGCATCCGGCGTGCGAACCGTAAATCCCCGACCGTCAGGATCCACTTTGACGACCACGGTTCCATGCAGAAGATGCAGACGCTGGTGGTTGTCCCATCGCAACTGTGCGGGAGCGATGACATCGACGGTCACGCTGGGGAGTTGCAGGCTGACCACTCCCTGGGTGATATCAAACTTTTCGCCCCGTCGAACGACCTGCCCCAATTCCACCGAAGGGATGGATTGCGCATGTGTGGAAAGACTGATAATCGTTCCGATCTCAGGAGAGATCCAAAACGTACTGAAAAATATCCAGCCCCCTCCCAGCATTAGAAGGAGTGCCGACGCAGTCATCATGAGAGTCATTCGCAGCTGTCGACGAGACTCCCGGGCGGCCGAAGCCTGAGAATACTGCTGCATGCCGGTCAACGCTGCGATTTCGGGCGGAGTCTGATCGGCCTGATCAATCAACTCGCAGTGGAAATCGAGATGTTCAACATAGATTTGCAGGCAGCCCTGATCGGTCAGCAGCAGTTCTTCCATTCGGGCCAGACCTGCGTCATTGATCTGGCCGTGATAAAGGTCGTCTACCAGGCTTCGCATCTCTTCGGTGGGATGGGGGGAACGGGGGGAGAATTCAGCTGGCATCGTGCTCCCCTTGTTCAAACTTCTTCTGGACGCATTCCACTAAAGTTCGCCTGAGTCGTTTTAATTTGGAATAAACTGCGGAGACCGTCAGTCCCTTGCCCTGTGCATAATCCACCAGTGAGGTAGAGGTTCGGTAGCAGTCGGTCAGGAAACGACGATCGCGTGGAGCGAGTCTGGTCAGGCAGTTACGCAGGATTTCCCGTCGCAGTTCGAGAAGTTCGCTACTGGCGGTGCGCATTCGAACAATCCTGGCGAGTGCCTCTTCGTTGAGCCCGGTGCCTCGCCTCCGGTTTCGTTTTCGGGCGTACGTCCGGGCCACATTGAATGCAACGGTGACGGCCCATTTATGAAAATTCGTACCAGGATCAAACTCGTCGTATCTGGCCCACAAAACGACACAGACCTCTTGAATCACGTCGTCCGCATCATTGCGATTGCCCACGACCGACATGGCTGCCGCATAAAGTTCCCGGTAACTGATGGCCAGAAGGCGCAGGAATTCCGCTTCCCGTTCAGGGTTGTTCACGGAGGTTACTGAATCCGATTTTGAAGACAGAAGACTCATGGGATTCGACATTTTATTTGACAGATCACCTGAACGATGTTGAATGAGTTCGGCAATTGACTTCCCCGGATGACGCCCAGATTGTTTCGGACAGGGGTGGGGCAGATTAAAATGTGACAGATCAAAAATAAAATGGCCTCGTTCAACATAAATAAATGCCTTTCTGTTAATAACTGGGCAGGAAATTTCCTGTTTTTTGACGGAAAATCGTGATCGTATCTCACAAGTGCCCATTTCTTCAGGAGTTAAGATTTATCAGAAAGAGGCTCCTGAAGGTCATACGACAGCGAGTTTATTGATCCATTGAGTCCCCACCTGATACTCTGCATCATTCGACTTCGGTGGAACCGTTTCTCTTTTCGAATCGACGGGGGCAACTTCTACACGGAAGCAGTCCGCCTCAGACAGGATGGTGAGTGTGAACAGTTTTGATGCAGAACAGGATTTCGAAAGTTTTCCCCCTGTCAAAGAGCTATCCAAACCGCAACGGCGTGTGTTAGGAGTGTTGATCGAGAAAGCTTATACCGTTCCGGAAAGCTATCCCCTGACCATGAAATCGCTGATTGCCGGCTGTAATCAGAAAAGTAACCGCTCTCCCGTCACGAATTACACGGAAGATGCCATCATTCAGGCACTGGATGAATTGCGCAGTCTGGGACTGGTGGCGGTCGTCCACACCGAATCGGGGCGAACAGAACGTTATCGACACTACGTTCGCAAACGGTTCCCTTTCACCGAGTCTCAACTGGCGATTCTTACGGAATTGCTGTTGCGTGGTCGGCAGCAAATGGGAGAACTCCGCGCCCGGGCCAGTCGCATGGTGGCCATTGAAAGTCTTCCGGATCTGAAGAAAGAGGTGGAAGGACTGCTCGAACAAGGGTATGTTCAGATCGATGGTCCAATCGACCGACGGGGGGTGGAAATCGATCACGGTTTCTATCTTCCCAGTGAAAACGCCAAAATGGCCTATCGGGCGGAATCCGTTGATGACTCAGCACCTGAATCGGCGAATGAGGTTCCCTCTGCGCCAACAGCCTACCGGTCTGCTGCTCCCACTGCTGATGTGACTGAGGAAATCATCAGCCTGAGAGAAGCGAATCGGGAATTACGTGCGGAGTTGGAAGAATTACGACAACACGTCACGAGCTTGCAGGATGATCTCACCGACCTCCGCCAGAGTCTGGGAGCGTAGTGAGAACGTAGGCCTGACTGTCGTTTCAGGTTTGTTCAGGATGGATGTAAGGGGTCAGGATTCAGGGGTCAGAAAATGCCAGGGAAAGCAAGCAATTTCCTATCCAGTACCCACTCTTCACGATCTATTTTTTTCCTGTTGACTTCGGGACTTTTCCTCAGCAGCATGGCGTTCGCTCAACCGATGGAAGTGACAACCACTCCATCGGAAAGTGATCCGACGGAGACGTCGCCGGGGAACTTTTCGAAATCCATCCTCCTTCCCCGGGATCGCACCACAGAACGTGATCTGCAGTCCATTGTGGCGGCGATCTCGACAGAGAACTGGACTTCAGTCGCGCAGGTTCTGCATCGCCTGATGACGGTTCTTGCCAGAAATCCTTCCGATTCCAATGTGTCGGATCTGGTGGAACTTGACGGGATCGTCTGCAGTATTGATGTGGCGATCAGTCGGGTGTATGAACGTCTGCCTGCCACTGGCCGGGCGGTGGTCTTACGACTGGTCGAACCGATTGCCAAAGAGGAACTGGCAGCGGCGGTGCGTGCGCAGAATGCCCCGGCAATTCAACAGGTGGCGCGACGCTATCGCTTTACCAATGCCGGAGAGCAGGCACGCGATCTTTACCGTCAGCTCCTGCATGATCAGGGGCGTTTTTTATCGGGGGGAAATGCACAAAATCCCACCGGAAAGAACGACGACACAGTAAAGAACGATGATACAGAAATCCGCAACGGCTGGTCTCATTCCGTGGAGACCGATCCCGTCACTCGGCAAACGGTGGATAAAGCCTATCGTTTCCTTCGTCAAAGCGGAGCAAACCCCTTCCCCACTGCCAATCTGATTGGAAGCGGACATGTCCTGCTGGCCTCTCTGGCGGGAGAACGTGTCGCTCTGGAACCGCAGACCGGCAAGGTCTTGTGGTCGCGTCCTGTTCCGGGATATGGCGCCGAATGGTATCTACTCCCCGGGAATCTGGGGGATGCGAATCGTGCCCGACTGTTCACTCTGGCTGTGGCCCGACGGGTCTTTGGAGAAGCTGTCTATGCCAGTGCGGCGATGGATGATTCCCGCTGTTTCTTCCTCGAATCGACCATGGATGAAGTGGTCCCTGTCGACGACTCCTCGGAAGCCTCTTCGACGCGGAACGAATTTACTCATCCGTTTCCGGCGAACCGTCTTGTCTGTGTGGATCAGCGAACCGGGGAAACGCTCTGGACTCTCCCTTCCGCACCGGAGCATTCCATTTTCTATGCCGGAACTCCGGTTGTTTCAGATGGGGCGCTCTGGATTCTTGGGGAATCGCGTGACACGCAGGCAATGACACTCTATCAGTACGATGCTGCGACGGGAGGACTGATGGATTCCCTGAACGTGGCTCAAGCGAAGCTGTCGATCAGCAACGATGCCCGTCGTCAGGAGATTGACTGTCAGGTTGTGATTGACGGAGATCAGGTGATCTGTCCGACAGCGGCCGGAGGACTGTTTGCCGTCGATCGTCTGACAGGTGACATGCTCTGGGCGCACCGGTTTGCCAGAAACGACGCGATTGAACTTCCTCAGGATGGGGAAACTCCTTTACATCGTTCGGGGTTCGGTCACTGGGACGGATGGCAGGGAATTCAATTGTTTCCGGTCGATCAACTACTGGTGGTCGTCAGCCCGGAACAGGATCATGTGCTGGTCGTTGATAAACGTCTGGGAAAACGGTTGTGGAGTGTAGAGTGTCCGGCAGGACTGCATGTCGCCTGCGCGGATTCAATCCATGGAGTTGTTGTCGTCAGCAAGTCGACGGTGGACGCCTACGATCTCACTTCTGGAAAGCCGATCTGGTCGGCGATGATTCCCCATCCGGCCGGACGAGGAGTCTTCGGCAACAACATCAACACCGCCGGGTTGACGTCGCGTGGATTGAAAGCCGAAGGGAAGCCATCTTCCGGAAATCTCTCCTATCTGTTTCCGATTCTGATGAACGGGGTCGCGTCTCTGGATCTGAGAACAGGAGTCGTCGAGACCGATCTGGCGTCGGTCTCTGCGTTCACTTCCCCTGATGAGGTGCTTCCTGTTTCGATGTGGCCGCGTCGTCTGGTTCAAGTGGGATCGCTGCTGTACGAAGTTCGTGCGAACAGTGTTGTTCAACTGGGGAACGTGAAGAACGGAGGATTGAATGAATCGTTGGATTCATTGGTCCAGACCGTTCGTCAACAGTTCCGATCTGGCAATAACAGTGCAGCAATGCAACTCCTGAATGATGACATTCAATCGAATTCAGAGGATCCCACACGTCGCAGAACCGCGTTATCACTGCTCCGGGAACAACTCTTTCAAACAAAGAATGTCGAAGAACACAAAGAGTTCGTCACCGCAATGGAACGATTCCCGCTGAGTCCTGCAGAACGAACGTCATGGAAACGGGAACAGGCGGAATCGGCCTTGCAGCATCAGGATTTCGCCAGCTTTGCCACCTGCTGGTTGCTGGCGACCGACGAAGAACTTGAATCCCTGTTGACGGCCCCCGACCAGAATTCACGTGTCCGGTTTGATCGCTGGTTTCAACAAACCGCCCGGCAAGTGGCCGCATCACACCCGGTTCAACTGCACGAAGCCATGCATCAGGCGTTGACACTGGCTCAGAAAGATTGGGAACCTGCGGAACAACAGCGTCAGACACATCAGCGTCAGACACATCGTCTGGCGAAACGGCTTGGTCAGACACCGTGGGGAAACTCGTTGCGGATCACAGAAATTCCGGAGTTTCCGGAGATCAGAGATTTGCTTGCGTATCAGTTTGCATTGAAAATTCAGGCTGAAACCGCCGACCCACAGTTCGCTGCCGGCGCGGCCTATCGGCTGTTCCAACTGTATCAGCAACGGGACTGTGAGCTGGATGCCGTGCGCTGGTTGAATCACCTCGGACGATTCGATCCTGATTTGCGATTACCTGACGGATTCACCGTCAGTGAGGTCTGCAGCGCCGCTGTTCCGGAGTTTCAACGGATGATCGACACGGCCTCGCATCTGGCTCTCTGGCCGGAAGGCTCCCCTCAAACAGAGGCGAAGACGCGAATTTCGCGTGAGGTGTATCTTGTTCCGATGAAGGTTCCTGACTTCATGGAAACCGGCTTTGAACGTCTGGCGGTTGAACTCGATTACCCGGCCCGGCAGGCAGTTCGTTTCAGCGGCAGTCGCTGGCCACGGGCATGGTACTGCCAGTTGCCTGTCGATATCCGGAAGGCACATCTCGAAGAACATCTCGATCGTTGCGTGGGGATCGAACAGATGCTCATCGTTCAGAGCGGCACCAGTCTGTTCGGGGTCTCTCCGTTCGATCTGAGTGGAAAACCTCGAGCCCGGTTGATCTGGCCTTCCGCTGAAGACTCTGGCGAAACCCTGGGAGAACGTGACGTCTTCACTCTTACGGCGCTGAATGAAGCGTTGCCGGATCGTCCGGGATTCTCCTCGCCGGTCCTTCGGCGACTGGATGAATTTTATCATCCTGTCGCTTCCGTTGGGCCGGTTCGCGCCGGTTATGTCTGCCGTCAACAACAGGGAATGCTGGTCGCGATCGACACCGCAACCGGCGAGGAATTGTGGCGCCGATATGATCTGCCGCGCCGCTCGGAATGTTATGGAGATGATGAACAGGTGGCAGTCGTCTCCGCAGAAGAGGGGGACATTTTCTTCTATAGCGCCATCGACGGACGGTTGCTGCACACTCGACCACGAACATATCAGCCTGACGATGTTGTCGCCGCACAAGGCTTTGATCTGATGCTGATTCAGGGAGATCTGCAAAGCTCCACGAGTCTCTATGATGGAGACCGTGAGTCCCAACCATCAGCGTCTGTTCTGTCCGATGTGATCGTGCGTCGTTTGAATCTGCAATCAGGAAAGACCCATTGGGAACGGCGATGGGAAAGTCGCTCCCTGCCGTTCGAAGTGGATGAACGCTGGATGGGAATCCTCACCCCCGGCAATCAGGTGGAGTTGTTCGATCAGCAGACCGGAAACACGGTCTCCACACATACCATGGAATTCCCGAATCCGGTCGAACGGGTTTACAGCACTGTTTTTGATACCGATGTGTTGCTGATGTTTTCAGAACCGGTGGAGAACCTGCGATATCGTCGTTTGAGTCAGATTCGTGGCGGTTACCGGCGTCCCTGGGTAAAAGGAAAACTGGTTTGCATCGATCGGGAAACAGGGGCTTTGCGGTGGACATTGACTCTGGAAGAAACAGAGCTTCCGCTGGATCAGCCCCCGGAATTGCCGGTGGTCATCACCGCAGAATATCGTTCTCCCGGCTATTCGTCAGACATCACTGCGACGGAAGAAGAAATGGAGGAAGTGACGGAACCAGAGCCGATGAAGGAGGAAATTCCTGAGAAGTCAGGCGTGATCATTCGCTGCTATGACCGCCGTTCCGGAAACCTGCTGCACGAGATTCACGACGCCGATGAAACACTTCCGAGCTACACTATTCTGGGAAACCGCTTGAAGCGTTCCGTTCAGGTTCAGACATTACGCACGCGATTGGATCTGAACTACTCTTCGGTGCCGTAAGATGAGGAGTTCGCATAATTCGCTGGCCCCTGAATCCTGACCCCTTCCCCCTTCTTTCAAATTCACTCCTCGGGTTCTCCTAATGGCGGAAAAACGGGTTTCGGGTGGGAGGTGTCCACGAATCCCACGGTCTTGGGGACTTCGATTTCCAGTTCTGCATCCCCGGTGATCAGGCGGGCGTCACGAGCATTGAGCAGCCAGTTCCAGAACCAGCTTGCCAGAACCTGTAATCGATTCCGAAACCCCACAAGAAAGACGATATGTATGAGTCCCCAGACCACCCAGGCCGGAAAGCCGCCGAACTTCAGTCTGCCGATCTGAGCTACTGCTTTCGACTTCCCGATAATCGCCATGGACCCCTTATCGTGATAACGAAACGGGGGACGTTGTTCCGGCGTCTGCTTGCCGAGGAGCTCTCTGGTGATCTGTACTCCTGCATAATGTCCCATCTGAATGCCTCCCTGAGCGACACCGGGGACCTGTTGTTTCGTATCATCGGAAACAGCAGCGGCCATGTCTCCCACAACAAAAACTTCCGGGTGTCCAGGGATCGACAAATCGGGGCCGACGATCACACGTCCACTTCGATCAAGCGGAACTCCCAGCAACTGACCTAACGGACTCGCCTTCACCCCTGCCGCCCAGAAGACATTTCTCACCGGAACGAATTCCTCACCAATATAGAGCCCCTTGGAAGTGATGTTGGTAACTTGTGCATTCAGTCGGACTTCCACTCCCATCCGTTTCAGATCGCGCTCCGCTTTCTGACTGAGTTCCGGTGCGAAGGACGGGAGAATACGGTCCATTCCCTGAAAGAGGATGACACGAGTCGTGCGGGTGTCGATGTTTTTATAATCTCTGGGGAGCGTCTTTCCTGCGATTTCTTTAATCGCCCCGGCCAGTTCCACCCCCGTCGGACCGGCTCCCACGATGGCAAATGTCAACGCGGCATGTCGGGCCTGCTCGCTCCCTTCATACTCCGCACTTTCATAAGCCAGTAAGATACGCCGACGAAGTCCCGTCGCATCTTCCAGGCTCTTTAATCCCGGGGCGACGTGTGCCCATTCATCGTGACCGAAATACGCATGAGTCGCCCCCGCCGCGAGAATCAGATAATCGTAATGGGCAAAACCACGCGCGACATAGAGACGCTTCTGCGAGACATCAATTCCAGTCACTTCGGCCAGGGCGACCTGACAGTTTTTCTGGTTCCGCAGGATCGATCGGATTGAAGCACTGATGTCCGCTGGAGAGAGCGCGGCGGTCGCCACCTGATAGAGCAGCGGTTGAAAGACGTGATGGTTCTTCCGATCCAGCAACGCGACTTCTGCCGGAGACTTTGCCAGAGCCTTCGCCGCCGCCAGTCCTCCAAAACCTCCTCCGACAATAAACACCTGAGGGAGTTGCTGTCCGGGATTTTTCATAAAAGAGCCTTAGATGTATCAGTTTTTGCGGATTAAACTGTGTCTCGCATGTCGACCCACAATCTACGGTAAATAAATGGTATTCGGAAAGCTCTTCTCTCCAGTGACCCGAGTTTGTCGCTGAGGTTCTTCTTAATTCCTGGTTGCGGCGGGAATGCCAAAAAAATCCCCTCAATTCAAGAAATTTCTGGATTGACAAATCTCTTTTACTGAATTTAATATTCGCGACAAGAGTGGTAGTTTATATCGACAAACTATCTGGTCGATGTGTTTGACCCCGGGGATTCTTGTGTCGATGGTTCACTGCACAGGTGGAGATTTCACTCTGAACGACAGATTGCAAAACAGGTTACGATGAATTCGATCGATCGTGTGGAATCTGGATTGCCCTCTGTCAGGAGAAAATGGACGCATCTGTGAACTGAAAGTGAGACGCTCTCATGTCACACCCCCGAAGAATCCCCGATGTCTTGTTTCTGAAGAAATTCAAGTTTTATCGCTCCGGGTTCACCTTGATTGAACTCCTTGTGGTCATTGCCGTGATTGCGATTCTGATCGCTCTGCTTTTGCCGGCGGTACAGCAGGCGCGTGAAGCGGCCCGACGTTCTCAGTGTAAGAACAATCTCAAGCAGATTGGGCTGGCATTGCACAACTATCATGATGTGCATAGCGCGTTTCCTCCCGGCTGGATCCAGATGGCCAGCGCGACGAATTATGATCACGCGACTGCAACTGTTCTGGCTGGAGGATTCAAAGTTGTTCCAACCCTGAGCCTGGAATCCTGGGGATGGCCTGCGTTCTTGCTGCCGTTCCTCGATCAAGGGGCATTGTATGAACGAACGATTGGACAGAACGTTCGGCTTGAAGATGAAAGCGGGGCAGATGGTGCAGCCAGACTGTCACTGGGAATCTATCGATGTCCGTCTGATTTTGCCCCTAAAGTCCGTTCAAATGTCAATTCATATCTGGTTGCGGCGACTTCGAACTATGCCGGAAACATAGGTCATATCGGGGCATCCAACGATCAGGATATCGCCGGAACAGGGACTACGCGTCTGACTGGGCTCTTCTTTGGACACAGCCGCATCCGCATGCGGGATGTCACCGACGGAACAAGCAATACCATTGCCGTCGGGGAGAGCGCCTATATGGAAGGGCAAACCCATATTCGCGGAAAGACCTGGGCGGGATGCGTCAGAGGCGGAACCGGAGCATGTCCCCGTGATCTTCTCTGTAGTGGATCAGTCGCTATTAACGGATTGCGAACAGGCCATGTTCAACGTGAGGTCTTCCTCAGCCAGCACACCGGAGGGTCTCACTTTACATTGGCAGATGGCTCGGTCCGATTCATCAGCGAGCATATCCACTTTTCGAGCGCGAACAGTAACGTAAATAGCACTTATCGCCAGCTTCTCAGTCGCGATGATGGCCAGGTTGTCGGCCAGTTCTAAGACACCCCCATTCTATTCTTACTTCACCGAACATCTCTAATAATATTTCGCTTGCTATTCAGTGCAAGCAAGCGAAATTAAAGGGTCTCAACTCATGCGATTTCGTACATATCGACGTACGGCGTTTACATTAATTGAACTTCTCGTTGTGGTGGCAATTATCGCGATTCTGGTCGCGTTACTCCTCCCTGCGGTACAGCAGGCGCGGGAATCGGCACGGCGAACGCAATGTAAAAGTAATCTGAAACAAATCGGCCTGGCGCTGGTGAACTATCACGATGTTCATAATGCTTTTCCTCCAGGCTGGGTGCAGATGAAAAGTGCGACCAACTATAACACGAGCCTGGGGGCCATCTCTCCTGACGGAGCGAATGTTGACGGATTCACTTCAACTGGTTTTCTACACTATTCGACACAGACCGACCTGGTTTCCTGGGGATGGCCCGCATTCCTGTTACCATATGTTGATCAAATCTCACTCTATCAGCAAACAATCGGTCAGAATGTCCGCCTCGAAGATGTTGATGGGACAGGCGAGATCGCACAAACTCCTCTGTCGATTTATCGCTGCCCTTCTGATTCAGGTGCACCGAAGATCCGAAATGCAGGTGGGAGGGCTTTAAATACCGCGATATCCAATTACGCAGGGAACCTTGGGCACCGACAGGTGAATACTGGAGATATCGGTGGCCGGTCTGGACAAACGACGGGACTGTTCTGGGGAAACAGCCGAGTCCGTATTCGAGACATTACTGATGGCGCAAGCAACACCATCATTGTCGGAGAGGCAGCGTATCAGCACGGCTCTACTGTCTGGGGAGCAAAAGCATGGGCTGGTGCGAAAAGAGGTGCTAATCCCGACGGAATCAGAGACCTCCTCTGCACCGGGCGGCAAGCGATGAATGCCGCTAATGCCAGTGGTTCGGAAATACCGGAAACCTTTAACAGCCATCACACAGCAGGAGCACATTTTGTGTTAGGTGATGGTTCCGTTCGTTTCATCAGCGAGCATATTCATTACATCTCTGGAAATACTTTAAGCAGTACGTACAAGTACCTTCTCAACCGTGAAGATGGTCAAGTCGTCGGCCAGTTCTAGGTTGGCGATGTTGCTTCTGGGTACGCTCTAAACACAATATAAAATGAAGTCACCCTTTCTCATGTTTTTACGACACTTTTACCTATGCCAGATTCTAAACGGATACGTCTGGTTCTCCTTGGTTTTGGTCACAATTACTCTCATCGGTTGTGGTCGAGACAGTGGTCCTCAGTTTGGAACTGTCACCGGAACGGTCACTCTGGATGGCGAACCCCTGCCCTATGCCAAAATCGAGTTTCAACCGGAAGGAAAGCGTTCTTCGGCGGGGATCACGGACGCTAAGGGAAAGTATGAACTGGGGTATTCCTTCTCCAGATCAGGAGCCATCACCGGACCACACTCGGTCTGGATTGTGATGGCTCCTGCGAACGAAATCGATCGCCCGGAAGGAGCGGTCATTGAGATCCCCAAAGTGAAGCTTCCCAAAAAATACAACGAGCAAACCGAGTTGGCGGCCGACGTCAAGAAAGGAAAGAACACCATCAACTTTGATCTCACGCTGAAGTGATGAGGCTATTCGCTTCGACTTGCGCCCCGGATTGCGTACACTTTCGGTTCTATTGATATTTTAGCGCCGCGACAAAACTTCTCAGATTTTAAAATTCCCTTTCCGCGAGCGGATTGGGGCAAGTTTTGTCAGACGTTCTCAATCACCTGAACCGGAAGCACTCATGTCCTACCTGGCTGCCTTGGCAAAGTACGATACTCCGACGGTTTGCAATGTGATTGAACTGTTTGATGTCCGCCCGCGTAATGCCGGATATATGAATGGTTCGATCAAGTCCTGTTTTCCAAATCTGCCGCCGATGGTGGGGTATGCACTCACTTCCACTTTTCGCAGCATGTCTCCCCCTCCCAACGGAGCGGAGTATTCCGGGTTGACCGATCAGGTGGAACGGTTTGCCGAATTGCCGGGACCGCCGGTGATTGTGTTTCAGGATCTGGATGATCCCGTCGCTGCGGCCACATTCGGCGAAGTGATGTGTACGATGTATCAGTCGTTTGGTTCGACCGGATTGATCACTTCGGGAGCAGGTCGCGATCTGGATCAGGTCCGTCCGTTGAACTATCCCGTCTTCACGCAAGGGACCATCTGTTCCCACGGATACTGCCATATTCCGCAGATCAACGTTCCGGTGACTGTGGGAGGAATCAGCATCGAACCCGGCATGCTGATTCATGGAGACTGCAACGGCGTGACGACCATTCCACACGACATTGCCAGCGAAATCCCGGACGCCTGTGCCGAGCTGATGGCGGCCGAGCAAGTGGTTCTGGATTACTGCCGAAGTGAATCACGCACTCCGAAAGGATTGATCGCCGCCCGAAAAGAGTGCGGTGAACTCATCAGTGTTCTGGCAAAAAGACTGCGTCGAAAATAGAGCAAAGAGAAAAGAACCAAATTCGAAATTCTAAGAACCAAAAATTGGTCTTCGTAGTGGATCAACGAAGAATGTCTTCTCTTCTGGTTCTTTGAATTTGGTTCTTCTTCTGTTTTGAGACGGGCCGTTCGAGACGAGCCCGATTTTCAGGATCAATACCTGGAATTTCGGGCCGTCGATGCTGTTGTCATGTTGCTGGAGATGCCCGTTCCGGCTTCGTCGTAAACGGCGCGGAGTGACTCAATTCGAGAGGCACAGGCTTCACGAGGACGGGCGACCACTTCATCGCCTGGACGCAAACCGGCGCGAATCTCCACCTGGGTTTCGTTCGCCAGTCCTGTTTCCACGTCACAGACTTCAATCTGTTCACCGCGGCGGACAAAGGCCACCTTACGGCCATCGATTCCGACAACGGTCTCCAGCGGGGCGATGACCGCGTCTGTATTCTGGCCGACAAGAATACGAGTCTGGGCTGACATTCCCGGTGCGAGAAGTTCAATCACATCCGGAGCGGCTTCGATTCCGACAATGACTTCGTAATCCCGCAGATTGTAGTGAGGATACAAACCCATCTGTGGAACGGAGCCACGACGGGTGATACGTCCGGTCAATTGCAGGCCGGAATGGGCGTCCACCTGAATGACTGCCGTTTGTCCGATTTCCACCTGACGGATCTTGGATTCGTGGAGACGAACAACCACTTCCAGCCGACTCCGATCCGGAATCTGGACCAGCGGTTGCAGATAGCGCACCAGATCCCCGACCAGAACGGTGACCGTCGAACGACTTCCTGCGCGGGCATGAAGAACCTGTCCCGACTGTTTCGCGCGAATAGTACACGCGGCAATGTTCTTGTTGAGTCGATTCAGAAAATGCTGGTGGGCATTACAGGCGCGGGTCCAGGCTTGAATCCGAATCTTTCCGTTCAGGAGGGCCGCGTTTGCTCGCAGTCTGGCCCGTTCGAGGGCGCGTTCCGCTTCCTCCTGCTTCGCGATCAGTTCAATCATTTTGCGGTCACGACTGTACCGGTCCAGCGTGATGAACCGGTTCTTTTCGTTCAGGAGAATCTGCTCCTTGCGCATCAGGTCGAGCCGGTCTGCTTCGCGTTCGGAGACATCTTTGTAGCCCAGTTCCACCATGCGAACTGTGTACTCATACTTCTTCTGGGCATATTCCAGATTGGCCTGAGCAACGACAATTTTTTCTTCGATCTGATGCTTTTCCTGAGTGGCCTGCGCCAGCTTGTAACCGGCGAGCTCCAGTCTGGAAAGAACCAGCGTCAGTTGAGCAGCGGCGATGGCACTTTCGTTCGCCAGTTCCTGCACCATGAGATTGGTTTTCACGGTTTGCAGGCTGGTCTGCGCCTTCATTGCCAGAACTTCACGTTGTCTGGCGCGTTGTTCCAGTATCGAGGAGTCGAGCAAGGCGACGATGTCCCCTTTTTCGACGTATGTTCCTTCATCCGCAATCCAGAGAAGGTTGACACTCCATTCGCAATGACTGGTGATGGATTTTGTCGAGGAGCTCTGCAGCTCTCCCCGCTCGTTCAGAGCGACTTCCATCAGTCCTTGTTCGATCTGATGGAATCCATCGGCAGGAATCCGATTGAACTGGTTCCCGATTCCGAAACTCATCATCGGCATCATGGCCAGTCCGGCAAATGTTCCCAACCCCAGTAAAGACAGGGCGAGAAACCGGCGACCGTGGCACGTCCTGTGGTGTGAAGTGGCCTTCATCACGACGGTCCTTAATTGTATCAGTCACACACAGACGAAATCAGCAGGAGGGAAATTCGTGGTCATCAGTCCTGAATTCAGGGATGAAGAACAGGTTGCGAGTAATACAACGATGTTCGAACATCAATCAAAGCCAAGTCTTAAACCACAGGTACGTCTGGTGCTTCTGAATGGAAGGAAATAAAAGGCTGGCAGCAATCACGCTCCCCGTCATGAGGAGACTTGCGGATTATGGGAAAGACCTGAAAACAATCGATCCATTCGGAAACTCGAAAGATCACGCTGCAAACATTCCCAATCACCGCAGACTGCTGAAGTTCTTCTGGAAGGATCATAACTTCTGATACTGAACCCGGCGAACCGAATTCGACCATAAGCAAAAGATTATGGAAAATTACTTGATTCAACAACCCAATTGCTCATCGTCTGCAACACAATCGTCAGAACGGTAACAGATCTTGAGATCGGCAGAATTCGCACTGAGTGATTGTTTTGTAACCCATTTTATTTCAGTGGGTTATGTCTGAATGGTCGCCAATGAGACAGGAGCAGGATTCAGAAAGCAGAGAACATGACAGAAAATGATGTGATCTCCACATTCCCCACTTTGCCCCGTACCTCAGCGTTACGACAGCTTCAAGGCATCAGACAACTCGCAGGATTTGCGCGACAGGCGGTAAATCGCGTTCACCAGATTGAAACCGTCAATCGGTTTGGACTGGTATTCGTCGCATCCCGCTTCCAGGCATTCCTGTCGGTCCAGTTCCATATTGCCCGCGGTCAGAGCAAGAATCGGGTGATGGAATCCCAATTGACGCAGGTGCCGTGTGGCAGACAGGCCATCCAGTCCCGGCATTGCTACATCCATGACAACAACATCATACGCACGAGTGTCCACTTCCGATGTTGTGGCAATCATTGACAGCGCCTGAACGCCATCTTCTGCGAGAGAAACTGCGGCTCCCGCATCCCTGAGAATATGATCGACAACAAATCGGGCATCTCGTCGATCATCAACAAACAGCACATGAAGTCCGTCCAGTCGTGTTGACACAATCGTCCTCCTACCTGACTGCTTTGAGGCAACTTGTTCCTGTGAGATCTGATGGAGATTCCGTTACAGGAACATCAGCATTGAAACCATTCAGGCCACAATAAGAACATTCATGACTGCATGAACGTCCGAATGCACACCGTTGCGACCTGATGCTGTGCCCCTCTCGCCACGTCCAGGAATGATCACAAAAGGGGCATTCCCAGAGGCGCGACCGACCCAGAATGGATCGGCCCTACTTGATTTGGTGATTGTCGGTTCTTCCCAGCGGAATGTAAAGTGGTTACTCACCAAAGTGGTACAAGTGACGTGTGAATCGCCAGTTATGTGGCGATTTTTTTTCGGGAAGAACCAGTCGATTCGTTCCCGATCAGGTCGGCCCTGCTTTTCGGATCGCAGGCAATCAGGGAAATCCGGGTAATCATCCGGGAGAACACCAATTTTTATCTGCACAGGCCCCATCAAAATTGTTTAGGATCATGCAATTGGGCATGAAGGAGAAATTCGTTGGCTATCGATCGGGTCGAAGATCTCGAACTGGAACTGCTGCTGGAATCGATCTATCGACAGTATCATTACGATTTTCGTGGCTATTCGCTCGCCTCAATCAAGCGACGGCTGCAGCAGGCTCGTGAGCGTTTTGGATGCAGCACGTTTTCGCAGCTTCAGGATCGCGTTCTGCATGACCCCACCGTTCTCACTGAACTGCTGAGTTACCTGACCATTCAGGTCAGCGAACTGTTTCGGGATCCCGACTACTTTCGGGCGATCCGGGAGCATGTTGTTCCTCATTTGCGGACATACCCTTCCCTGAAAATCTGGGTCGCCGGATGTGCCGAGGGGGAGGAACTCTATTCGCTGGCGATTCTTTTCCGGGAGGAAGGACTCGAGGACCGGACCCTCTTCTATGGAACAGATATCAATCCCACGGCTTTGAAAAAAGCGGAAGCAGGATGTTACAGCGTTGATCGAATTCCGCTGTTCACCGAGAACCACAGGAAGTCCGGAGGAAAGTCTTCACTCTCGGACTATTACACGGCGGCCTATGGAAGTGTGATGTTTGACAAGAGTCTGCGTCGCCGTGTGGTCTTTTCGGATCACAGCCTGGTTTCAGATGCTGTTTTCGCGGAGGTGCAGTTTATCTCCTGTCGGAACGTCCTGATTTATTTTCGTTCAGAGTTGCAGGATCGTGCCATTGGTCTGTTCCGTGATTCTCTGTCCCGAAAAGGTTTTCTGGGACTGGGAGCAAAGGAAAGTCTGAGGTTTTCCAGACACGCTCAGGATTTTATGGAATTCGATCGGAAGGAACGGATCTATCAGCTTGGAGGAAGTATCATGATCAGACCATGATCAGATGGAATCCATTTACTGATCGTGTCTTGTAAATTCACTGTCCCATCATCGGCAGGGGCATCATGTTTCATCGTCAGATCGATGCTGTAGTGATTGGTGCTTCTGCGGGAGCCATTGAAGCTCTTTCGGGAATTTTGACAAAGTTGCCAGAAGGTTTTTCGATCCCCATTCTCATCGTTGTTCATCTCCCGATGGATCGGGATAACGCCATTGTCGACCTGTTTCGCCGCAAGTGTCAAATCCCGGTCTGGGAAGCCGAAGACAAGGGGCCGATCCGAGCAGGAAAAATCTATTTCGCTCCCCCTGATTACCATTTGCTCATCGAGCAGGATGCGAGTTTTTCTCTGTCGACGGAACCACTGGTCAATTTTTCCCGCCCGTCGATTGATGTTCTGTTTGAAACTGCCGCAGATGCTTATGCAAATCGCCTGGTAGGAATTGTTCTCACCGGGGCGAATCATGACGGAGCGGCCGGGCTCAGAAAAATTGTGGATGCCGGAGGAATCGGACTGGTTCAACACCCGGAAACAGCACTGGTCGCCACGATGCCTCAGGCGGCTCTCGATCTCTGTCCAGAAGCGTTTCCCTTCACGCTGGAACAAATCGCAAACACTCTGATCGAACTTCATCACCGTGCCACAAACCGTGTGAATCAGTGACAATACTTCCACGTTTGATATCAATTAAGTGGGTAGTGGGTAGGAAATGGCATGAATTTCGAGCCTATTTCTGATCCCTGGCCCCTGAATCCTGACCCCTTGCCTCTTCAGGATCGGGTGAGGAATTCTTCGAACTCGGTGAGTCCGACAAGTCGTCCGCCGATCAGAATGACTCCCGCTCCGGTCAGGCAGGGAGCGATGAGGAGCAGTAGTCTTGAAGCGATTCCAGAGGGTTCCGGCAGAATTGAGATCGTTCCCAGGCAGGTGGCCGTCATGATGATGGTGCAAATGAGACTCTTCAGGAGCGTGGATCGAATGGCTTTCCAGTCCAGCGATCCGAGATGTCGATTCAACAGAATCAGCGTGACCAGACAGAGAATCGCACTGGTCAGGACCCCTCCCAGCGCCAGCCCGATACCTCCAAGAAACCAGATCAATGACAAATTGAGCACTTGATTCAAGGCCAGTGCGATGAGTCCCAGCTTCATCGGAATGACCCGATTTCCGATAGCGTACCAGGCCCGGTTCAGAATCGCGATTCCAATCAGACTCCAGACGCCGGCTGAATAAACGGCAATCATCCGGGAGGTCAGAATGGCGTCGTTTCGATCGAATTCTCCATGCTGGAATAACGCCAGCGTCAGTGGCCATGCGATGACACACAATCCGGCGCTGGCAGGAATTCCAATGGCAACGACGAACCGCAGACCACGACTTAATTCCAGTCGAAAGAGGTCGGTTTCACGCCGTTGAGCATGTTGAGTGAGCAGTGGAAAAAGGACCGTTCCCAGTGCGATCCCGAAGACTCCCAGTGGAAACTGAAGCAGGCGTTGTCCGAGATAGATCGCCGATGCCGTTCCTGATTCCAGAACCGGTTCAATTCCCAGTAGAGATTGACACCAGGCTGAGCCACCGTCGTCAGGTTGGGCGAATCCCCAGGCCAGAAAACTGTCGAGAGTCGCCCCGATTTGCAGGATCGACATGCCGATCAGAACAGGGAGAATGGCAGCGAGAATTTCCCGGACATCAGCCCAGCCACGTTGCCAGTTTCTGACCAGTCCCATTCCTCTGGCACGCAGTGCAAGATACGGAATCAACATCTGTATGAACCCGGCAACGGTCACGCAGCCTGCCAGAATGTATGCCTGTTGTATGGGAGGCATATCAAGTTGACGCACGCCAACCACTCCGGTCAGCCAGACCAGATTCAACACCACCGGAACGAGAGTTGGCCAGAGGAATTGCCGCTGTGCATGAAGTGCCGCACAAAACAGTGCGGCCAGACAGATCGTCAGTGCGTAAGGCAACATCACCGCCAGGAGTCCGAGCAGCAGGCTCGTTGATTCAGAAAGTTCCCATGTGCGCCAGGCCATGACAATGCCGAATTCGGCCAGCGCAATCAGGATGGTGATCACAACTGCGAGGAGCACTGCCATCAAGGTCAACGTTTCCCGCGCCCCCTGCTCTCCCTGCTGTTCCCGTGTGCGAAGGTAAACCGGAAGGAACGCGGTGCTCAACGCTCCTTCCCCGAGGATTTGACGCAGGAGGTTAGGAATACGGAACGCGACCAGAAACGCATCAAGAATGGTTCCCGCTCCAAACAGGGCCGTCATCATCATGTCACGGACCAGTCCGAGAATGCGTGAGACGAGTGTTCCGAAACTGACGAGTCGGAGATTGCTCATCACTCCCGCTGATCCGGAATGAGGGGAGTCCTTTTTTTTCCGTTCATCCGGATTCAAGCTGTTTGACCTTATCTCGGTGCGACCGTTCACATCACCGCATTTTCTGGAAGATTAACAGAACAGGCGGAAATCGGCAGTCACTGATGGACGCGGAAACAAATGGTCCGTATCTTCTTCATCCGGAAGGATTCCGTCCACCGTGTTTCCCAATTCACAGAGTGGAACACATCCATAAAGCCATTGCCGGAAGGTAAGCTGATGCCCATTCCCGATTTTTCCCCCGCTGAATCGCCGATGGCCCAACTCATTCGGACGCGACGCACCGTCAACGAATTTCTGCCGGAAAAGCCGTCAGAAGAATTGATTCTGCAAGCCATCGAGCTGGCCCGATGGGCTCCCAACCATAAATTAACCGAGCCCTGGCGTTTTCACTTGATCGGCCCGGAGACGGTCAATGCGGTTGTGGAACACAATGCACAACTGGTCGAGCGGGAAAAAGGACCGGCGAAAGCGGAACTGAAACGGGCGAAGTGGAGCACCATTCCCGGCTGGCTGTTTGTGACCTCACAGATTGCCTCTGATCCGGTCAGAAATGAAGAGAATTACGCGGCGGTCTGTTGTGCGATTCAGAATCTGATGCTGTTTCTCTGGGAACAGGGAGTCGGCACAAAATGGGTCACCGGAAACATGACACGCGAATTGGAGTTCAGCCACTTTCTCGGGATCGATCCGCAGATTGAAAAGATGGTCGGAGTCATCTGGTACGGCTTTCCTGCTCATCAAACCGAAATGAAACGCCGCCCGGTCTCAGAAATCATCCGGCATCTTCCCTAGGGAAAATTGATATGAAATTTATTCGTAAAATTCGTAAAATTCGTGGTTTCAATTTAAATGCTGAACTTAGCATGTTTTCCCTCCTATGAAATTCTTCTTCGTGTTCTTTGCGTCTTCGCGGTAAAAATTCTTCACCGCAAAGGCGCATAAGGACGCGAAGGGAGAAAATGACTTTATTCCGCGACCAGATTCATGCCGCCGACTTCAGAAGTATGAATCAGTTAAGATCACCAATATAATAAATCTTACGAATGAATTGAGATAAGATTATTTGCGCCTTTGCGCGAGATCTCCTTACCGTTTATATAATGATAAATACGATCTCACAGACAGGTTTTTAAAATGAGTTCTCTGAAACTGACAAATCCGCATAGTGTTCTGGCCGTATTACAGACCCGGCCGCGTGATGTACTGGAAGTTCATGCCAGTCCGGCCCGCAGCAACGATGGCTGGATTCGGGTGATTGAGGAATCCAAATCGTTTGGGATTCCGGTCCGGGAACCGCTTCATCGGGAACATGGCGGACGACGGCAGAATCAGGAAGGGGGACGTGTCGGGACAACGTTTGCCGTTGTTCGTGAACGCCCCGGTATTCCACTCCCGGAACTGTTTCAACCAGATGTTCCCCGTGGCATCTGGCTGGCCTTTGATCAGATTCAGGATCCTCATAACGTCGGGGCCGTTTTTCGAACCGCATCCTTTTTCGGAGTTCAGGGAATTATGTTAACCGTGGATCGTTCCGCACCGATTTCATCAACGGTGTACGACGTTGCCTCCGGAGGAGTCGAGCATGTTCCCTTTACAATGCAGACGAACCTGGCGCGTGGAATTGAAGTGGCCAAGGAAAACAACATGTGGGTACTCGGCACGTCAGAGCATGCCGAGATGAGTCTGTATGACGTCGACCGGGATCGGCGCTGGCTGATCGTCATCGGAAACGAGGAGAAAGGTCTGCGCAGACTGACCCTGGATCGATGTGATCAGGTCTGTCAGATTCCCCCGCTGGGCCAGGTCGATTCCTTGAACGTCTCGGTTGCCGCGGGAATTATGATGTCGTCCCTCAGTCGTCCATGAGCTCAGGATCGTCCTGGTGGTGGCTCCGTTCCGCTTCCACTTCCTCAATGAATCCTCTGGCGGCATCGGCATCTTTTTCGAGGACGAACAATCGAGATTGCAGGACTCCACTGAGTCCGGCCTGATTTTCGTTCTCGATCGAGCAACGGATTCCGGAATCTTCCAGAGCCATGCGGATCACTTCGAGTTGCCCCACATTGGACGACTCGTATACCGGGACAAGCTGTTCTGTCGTCATGGTCTGGCTCCTTATGTTGGACGGTAAAGACTCCATTCCATTCTAAAGGATGCTGAACAAGGATCTACCCCTTTGATAAGTCGGTCATCAGGAATTTTCTGAAGCCTCATTTCTGAAAGTCGCGGAAAATGGGAGGGAACGGTGGTAACGTACCCGCAGAGGTGTTAGCATCCGTTCCATTGGGAAGCGAATCGGTCGAGAACCTTTTAGCTCTGTTGATTCAGAGTGAAAGTGAATGATGTTCTCCCGATCACAGATAAGATCACAGGCAATCCGGAAAGACGCGATTCGGCGGAAACGCAGACTCGTCAGTCTGGCGTTGCTGTTCTCTGTCTGCCTGACTCTGGTCCCCCTCCCTGTTGGCTTTTCAGGAAACGGGGTCGAAAAAGACCGGTCACAACCCTTTCCGTGTCAGGATCGTCCTTGTGGTTGCCGTTCTGCAAATCAATGCTGGCAGAAATGTTGCTGTTTCACGAATGAACAAAAGCTGGCCTGGGCAGAACGTAATGGGGTGAAAGTCCCAGCAATTGTTCTGAATCAGACCATTGCCAGATCCCGGACCAATAACAAAGAGACGAGCAGCAAGAACTCCACCCCTTTGGCTCAATCCTGCAAAACAGCAGGCACTTCTTTACGGTCTTCCTGTTGTGAGAAATCGGCTCAGAGCAACTGCGGACAAGATGATTGCGATCATGACACACAGGAGAAATTCGCAGCCGAAAAATCCGCAGCCAGTGAACAAGACAAGTCTCCTCGTGTTCTCATTGGAGTACTGGTTCAAAAATGCCAGGGAGAAGGGCCTTACTGGAACTCTCTTCCATGGAGTATTTTGCCAAAGCCGATGGAAGTGGTGATTCCGGAAACTCCGTTCACCATGGCCCCGCTCTTTCTTCTTAACTCTCCACTGGATGTCTCTTTTCGTCCTCCGGTTCCCCCGCCGCGAACTGTGTGACGCCGCGTTATGGTCCTGATTCAGGTGTCATGGTGAAGCCTGCGCCGGGTGATCTTTTCCGAAGGCTCTGGCGTTTGCGTTGAGAAGTTGCGGCGCGTGTTCGCGCGCCCATGCGGTTGATCGGTTCGCTTCCCAAAAACGGCTCGTGATGCTGTTGTGGGCGCGCCATCATTCGCCGCACGTTCTCGCACCAGGAATCATCCCACCCCAGAGCGGTTTGCTCGACCGGGTGTCCGCGTGGCAGTATGTCCAGGGCTGAAAATCGCCTGGGAGGGCGAGGCTCCTGCCGAGCCGCAACCCAAAGGAACGCGTGATCTTTCATGCGGCTCAGCAGGAGCTTCGCCCTCCCGAAGATTGCCCATTTTGAAACAAGCAAAAGCCCTGGCAGTCTGTCTCATCTTATTTTTAATGCGTTTTATTCTGAGAGACTTCAAGGAGACTGGTGTGTTTTATCTTCAATGTCGCTCACGTCGTGCGACTGGTTTTACGTTGATCGAATTGCTGGTGGTCATTGCGATCATCGCCATTCTGGTCGCGTTACTGCTTCCGGCCGTTCAACAGGCCCGGGAGGCAGCGAGACGTTCCCAATGCAAGAACAATCTCAAGCAACTGACTCTGGCCCTGCATAACTACGAGTCAACACACACAGTGTTCCCTCCTGGGACGCTGGGGTATCCCATGGTGTTCTCTGCGCATGCCCAGTTGCTTCCGTATGTCGAACAGGCTGGCTTGCAGAACCTGTTGAACTTCTCTGTTCCGCCGATGACCGCATTCAACCCGACCAGTACTTACGATACAACTCTTGTCTCGGCGAATGATGCCGCTGCACGACGCGCACTTTCGTTGATGCTGTGCCCCAGCGACCGGAATCGGGTGCCTGACTCGATCTATGCCGGAATCAGCTATCCGGCCAACGCCGGTTCCGGATTTAATGGGGTACCAGCGGCGAACATCGAGGATACAGGGAGTAATGCTGCGTTCGCCGCTTCCGGTAATGCGGATGGTGTCATCTTCGCCCAATCCAGAATCCGTCTGCGTGATATCACTGACGGGACGAGTAACACGGTTGCCTTTGGAGAACATTTGCTCGGAGACGGCGTGAATACAATTCCAAATGGAAACGATCCCCGTCATCGTGTGATTGAACTGGTAGATGGCAATGCAACTACTCCAAATGACTGTCGTGACGCAATGACTGATGAGAATCGATGGTCAGGCCAGCGCGGAGCGAAGTGGATCAACGGCCATTTCGCCGACACACTCTATAACCACTTTTATGAACCGAACTCAAGAACTCCAGACTGCCAGAACAGACACCATAGCAAAGCACTCACCAGTGCTCGCAGTGCTCATACGGGAGGAGTCCATATCTCTCTGACCGACGGCAGTGTCCGCTTCGTCTCCGACAGCGTAAATCTCGCCACATGGCGGGCAATTTCCACTCGAGGAAACGGAGAAGTGACAGGAGAGTTTTAGAGAGCAGTTTGCTCAACCGGGGGCAGTAATTGCACCCGGTTGACTCAAGCGGCTTACTTCAATTGTTCCAGCCAGGCGAGAAGATCGGCAAACTGTTCCGGTGTCAGATCATCGATCAGTCCGGCGGGCATCATGGATTGTGTCTGCTTGGTCCGATCTTCGATATCGTCCTGCAAAAGCGTGACGGAGATTCCGTCGGCCTGTCGGATCTGAAGACCTTGGGCTCCTTCACTGGTGACGAAGCCGGTATAGATCTTTCCTTCAACTGTACTGAAAACTTGTGTCTCAAAGCCTTGGGCAATCTTTGCACTCGGTTTGAGAATCGATTCGATCAGTTCTGCCCGCGAGTAGCGTTTTCCGATATCCACCAGATGCGGACCTTTGGGAGCCTGTCCCGCGGCCACGGTATGGCACGCCAGACAATTGTGACGTTCAAACTCCAGTTTCCCCTTGGCCGGGTTGCCGGGAGTTTTCATGGTTCGTCCAAAAGTGACCTCGTAAGAAAGGTTTGCAATCTGGTTCGGGTTGGACGGATCGACCTTCGGAAGCACGATCGGTTGGTCGGCCTCCCGATTCATGGCTCCAATCGCCTCTTGAGATGCCCAATCCAGCTTGACCTGATGCCGCTCCAACTGCTGCACAATTCTGGCTTTCAACGTCGGATCAGCTGTATGAAATGCCAGCTTGAGGGCGGCATCGATTGCCGGGCTCTCGCTCCATGGCTGGCGATCGTAATACGGACCGGTTCGATCAGGCCGGGTTCCCCACCACTTATCTTTATAGACTCCTTCCTGATGGTAAAGCCGGATTAACGCACTCAGGATGGAGAACTGGTCTTCAGGAGTTTTGGTGGATTTCAGCGATTCCTTCAGTCCGGAAATCACGGCAGGCGTATGAATCGACTTCAAGGCGGAGAGCGCACCATGGCGATACGGTCCGTTCAACGCTCCCAAACAGGCATCGACGGCATTCAGACGAACCAGGGTTTGAACCGCAAGATGAGGAATGACCGAAGCCGGATCCGCTTCATTATGCTTGCGGCTTGTCACGAGTTGTCCATCTTCACGAACGGTCAACGGAAGCACGGCATTGGCCAGTTCCGGACGGTTCAGGCGTCCAATGCTGATCAGGGCCTGAGTTCGAACAACCGGATCAATGGAAACCAGTCCCGCAAGAAAAGGTTCATTCGGGAGATCGGCTGTCTCCGGAAGACGATCGGTCAGTACGCGGAGAATGGTGGCCGTCAGTTCTGGTTGATTGACCAGTTTCAGCAAAGAAGCATGAGAGCGGGAGCCGTCCAGTTGTTTCAGTGTGTAAATCGCCGCCACTTTTCCAATGAGCGGCGTCTGCGGATTCTGAATGAAATCCAGTAATGCAGTGGATGTCTCTGAGGCACGCCCCCGACGCAACAATTCCAACTGCGAATGCTGACGATGTTTCATATCAGGAGCGGCAAGGAGTTCAATTAACTGAGGAGTCGTCAACTCCCGTAAGTTGGGAAATGGTTTCGGTTCAAAATCTTTAGGGACAAGCTGAGCAACGAATCCGATGTCAGGGCCGTCATATTTAAATTGTCCACCCTTCCAGCTGCTGATATACATCCGACCGCTTCCGTCCACATCGACATCGGTTGGACGAGGGATCTTGACGAACTCTTTCTGGTCGATCTGATGACTTGTTCCTTCAGGAGTTAACTTATGAATATAAACATAATTTCTTCCCCAGTCGGCCGTATAAAGTGCATGATTAAAGGGAGCAGGCCAACGGGCATCGTCAAGGAACAGTCCACCGCAGCCGGAACCTCCGCCGTAATCGGCCAGGGGAGGCATAATTTCATCAGGGAAATTAATGTAAAGCGAAGGATAGCCGTAGTTCGCAGTTTGATATATCTGCGAGAGCCGGACATCCCAGCCACCGCCGTCATTTGTGTTATCTCGGGTGAAGATATTCATCATAGGATCAATACACGCATCAAGGATATTCCTTAATCCCCAGGCGTAGATCTCCATTTCTGTCCCGTCTGGGCGGATGCGAATCACTCCACCGCCGCGCTGACTGATGGTCGTGCCATCTTTCCCTTTGGCTTCAGTCACTCCATAATCACCGACGGCAATATAAATCCAGCCGTCAATTCCGAGCTGAATACCGTTTGTTGTATGGTCTGCTCCGCGGGAATAAACATCTTGAGTACTAATTCCTGTGATCAGTGTTTCTTCACGATCCGCGACGCCATCAAGATTATCATCATGGAAGACAGTCAGTGTCGGAGGATGCAGAACCCAGAGAGTTCCCTGATCGTAAATAAGCCCGCGAGGATGGTCGACCTTGGTAAAGACGTTAATCTTGTCAGCGACTCCATCACCGTCGGTGTCGAGACATCGAAGGATCTTACCGCCGTCAGGGTCTTTTCCGACCGATCCCTGTTCATCCACGCCGACAAAAACTTCTCCTGTTGTTGCCGCAGTCAAACAGACCGGGTAATTCACAGTGGGCGGAATTCCAAACAAAGTGACATTGAACTCCGGAGGGGCGACGACATCGTTTAACGACGCAGGGGGATGCTTTGGCAACTCGGGGAGTTTTTGTTCACTTGCCTCGATTTCCCGCAGACTTCCCCAGCCTCCTGTAGAAGAACCAAGATAAGTGATCTTGAGATAACGTGTTTCAGGAGCGTCGACGGCGAGCGTCTGGCGCGATTCCACGACATTCTCTTTTGAACGGTCCAGAATGGGCTTCCATGTCGTGCCGTCAGGGGAGGATTCGACGAGGTAACGATAACCGGTCTTCTCCCCTTCCCAGTGCAGCCGGAGGGACTTCAAATTTTGCGGTTGCCCGAAATCGATTTGAATCCACTCTCCCGGTTTCCCACTGGACGCACACCAGCGGGTGTCAAGCAGTCCGTCAATGGCATGTCGGGCGAAATTGTTGCTATTAGATTCCTCACTGCTGGCCGTGACCTGAGCCCCCGTCACCAGCGAATCCGGGAGTTTGTCCTGGGCAGACAGTGTTGATCCTGATGCAACTCCTGCAGCAAGGGCAAACAAGCAGTAAATGAAACGCATCATGTCTCTTTCTCAGGGGGCAATCCGAAAATTGCTCTAATTTTGTCTGAGTGCAACTCCGACATAGCAGATGCCATCATTGTTGCACACAAGTTCGTCCCGTTCTCCAGCGGTCAGACTGGCCGGGAAGTCATGTCGATGGAGCGACAGGCGCCCTTGTCTTGAGAGTTCCAGTAACGCGGCATCGAATTCTGGCTTGGACAATGCCGCGGCATGACGCAAATCACGAATTCCGACCAGTGCTCCCCGTTCGGCTCCCGGTTCCGTCTGGCGGATCAGTTTCTCAAGCTGGCTGGTGACTTCGCTGGTGTTGACTGCCGTTGCCGTTTGTGGAGTTGCTCCGAACGAGATGCCGGTCGATTCCACCAATTGAACCAGTGACCGGCGAAGCTGTTCTTCGGAGACATTGACGGCCCGAAGTGCTGTGACTGCCGATTTCAACTGGTCGGCAACGGGTTGGAAGTAGGGCTCCGGTCTCGGGGGAGCCGTTGCCAGCAGTCTTTTCTTCACTTTTCCAATGGGAGGATGCGAGAACAATTCTCGTCGTGACATCAGGTCATCAACCAGCGTGGAGAACTCGCCGTCGGAGAGAAATGTCACCAGCTTACGCAGCTTTGCATCCGGCTGTGCTCCTTTGGATTGAACCGTCTGTCTGATGACTTCTCTTCCCCAACTGGCGGGAGGCTCTCGCCAGTAACCGGGAGCACCACGACTGGTGAGCGGGGGAATCAGATGTAGTTTTTTTGCTGCTAATAGTTTGGCGAGAAGCGGAGAAACCTGATCTGGAGTGACAGGAATGGCACCAGATGCCGCTTTCAGGAGTTCTTTCAAACTCAACGGTTTCGTGGCGTTGAGGACTGCGGATTCCATCACGGATTCGACCGCAACGTCCGGGTTCTGTCCCCAATAACGAGGTTTCCCCTTTGCGGTTTTGGGGGGAAGAGGGAACAGAACACCATCGGTGACGCCACTTTCCAGAAGCGGCGTCACCTCGGTTTCCTTGACCACTCGCGAAAGTGTCACCGCCTGGGCGATCTCTCTCGCTGTTACCGGCATCTCAAAAAGCCGGGCTGTTCGCAGAACCTCTGCGACTTCTTCGGTCGAAAGGGGAATCAGAATGTGACGCTTTTTCGCCATCAATCCCCCCCTGTTATAAAAGAACCAAATTCGAAATACTAAGAACCAAACATTTGACTTCGAGAGGTTGGCCCAGTGTCAGTAGTGGTCTGACTATCGGTCACTGTCAGGTAAAACCCGCCGGATTTGCTGTGTTTTGTGGACATAATCGCATGGCATAAAGCGATAGTCGGGCTGGTAGGACTACTACAGCTTCTCTGTCTGCGCAGCATCAGGGATTGCCAAAGATGGCAATCCCTGCGCTCTACTTTTGGGAGGCAATTTCGTTGATCTGGTCAGATCAGTCCAAATCTGGTCAGTCCAAATCCGGACCGTCATCCAGCAGGCGATCCAGTCCTGGAGCGTCATCTGCGGTGACGACCACGTTTTGTGAGGCATCAAGGTAGATTTTGTCGGTCAGAATCTCTTCCAGAACGGTTGCCATGGAAGGTTTTCCCTGGCATTCCACCAGCGGTGGCGAGCCTCGGTTCAATTGAACGAGTCGCTTCTGGATCAACGTGGACAGTTTAAAACGTCCTCCCACTTTTTTGGCGAGAACATCTTCCTTCAGATCATCGAGCATTCAGTTCCGCCTCCCTCGATGCAAGCAGCTGACGTACTTCGTCAACGGCCCGATCGAGATCATCGTTAATCACGCGGTGCTTGTAAGAAGCGACATATTGTAATTCTTCCCGCGCCGTCTGCAACCGCCGCAGGATCACTTCCTCAGTTTCGGTTCCACGATCACGCAGGCGCTGTTCGTAAACCTCAATCGAAGCGGTCTGCAGGAAGATTGAAATCGCGTCGGGGTAAAGCTGCATCACATTAAGTGCCCCTTCGACATCAATCTCCAGCAGGACCCAATGGTTCAACCCTTGAATTCGCTCAATTTCTGAGCGTAGTGTTCCGTAGAGATGCCCGCTGCGGTGCACCTCCGCCCATTCCACAAACTCATTGTTCGCCTGCTTTTGCAGAAATTGATCGCGAGAAAGAAAGTAGTAGTCTTTCCCGTCGATTTCATTGGGGCGAGGAGGTCGCGTCGTGGCGGAGACCGACATCTCCAGTGGCACTGGCGACGAATTCAGCAGCAGTTTGACGATGGTCGTCTTCCCTGCGCCGGCCGGACCAGACAAAATCAACAGTCGAGGGGTCGAATCAGTGCTCACGGAAAAAAGGGGTTGATTGTTGAAAAGCAGTCAGTCAAAGTGAAAATTCTACAGAACTCGCCGGGTCTTGTCTTTGAGACTGAACGCGAACTGTACCGGACAGAAATCCGCATTCCAAGCAGTCCCATTGAGAATCGATCAGAGAATCAATGAATTTCCCACTTCGTTCCATCCTGATCTTCACCATTTTACTGGGAGCGGACGTGTCTTCCGTTCGGGGAGAGCCGGTTTCTTTTCTGACGGGCAGCGAATTTCAACAGCAAATCAATCGCCCGTTACTGGCGAATCGGGACTTGACTCCTCTGCAGGCATTTCTGGACCGTTTGTCGGAAGAACGTCGTATTGCCATTGTCGTTGACCGCCGGATTGACCCCACTCAACTGGTGGCGGTGGACCTTCAGTCGCATTATTTCGACTCCGGAATAGAAGAACTTGTTCGTTCGTTTGCCGGTGTGACCGTTCTGGCCAATACGGTGATCGTTGCTCCTGGTGAAACAGCCAGAACACTTCAGACTCGTGTCGTTCTGGCCGAGCAGGCGCTCGAGGCCCTTCTTAAAAAGGATTTGGGGCGCAAACTCGACCTCTCCCGGCGGAAACCGGTTGCATGGAGCGAAGGCTCCACTCCCCGGGAAATTCTGGTCAGTGTTGCGAACAGCTATCGTCTGCAGCCGGAGAACCCGGAAATGATTCCCCACGATCAATGGAGAAAAGGAGAGTTGGCCTCCGCCAATGCCGTTGAAGCTCTGTCAGTCATTTCGACGCAGTTCGACTTCGACCTGGAATGGATCGACGGTCATCGGTTCAGGCTGGTTCCTCAGGCGGAATCTCCCGTCGTGAAAGTCGAACATACTCTTCGAAATACATCTCCACAGCAGGCGATTCGTAAAGTACGAGAAGAGTTCCCCGATCTGAAAGTGGCATCGGCAGGACGTGGCAAGCTGACTGTCACCGGTCGTCATGAAGAGCAACTTGAAGTGGGGGTGTTGCTGGGGAATCGAACCGGTCGTCCTCGCCCTGCTCGCCCGGAAACGGTTCCATTGGCGAGTCGTCGATTCACTCTTCGTATGAACAATCGCCCGTTCATCGAGCTGGTTCAGGGGCTGGAACGACAAGGGGTCGTCATTCGTCGTGATTCTGCCGCACTGGACAAGGCCGGGATCGATCTCGGTAAGAGCGTTTCGCTGGAACTGGAGAACGCCACCATCTACAAACTTCTGGACGATGCCTGCCGTCCGCTGGGACTGCAGTATGAGGTGGACGGAACCCAAATTGAACTGAAACCGCCCCAGTAGGGGTGGGATTGATAGGGATTGATACTTGTTCAGAAACGCCTATCGACCTCCTCGACTTTGGCCGTTTGCGGTTCTCCTGCTTGTGATTGTGCTGGGAGTGATTCGACTCCAGCCCAAAGACCGGTCAGGGCCGTATTTCCCTGATCAGGTGACAGACCGGGCAAAGCCGGAGTCGCGACAGGGGTTTGATCTCCCTCCTCGATGGGCCAGAGTCCAGCGGGCAGTTGATGGGGATACCTTGCTTCTCGAGGGGGGAGAACGGGTGCGCCTGTTCGGAGTGAACACGCCAGAAACCACGCGACGGGACGAACCTCCCGAGCCATTCGGACCGGAAGCGACGGCCTTCACGGCCCGCCTTGTCAATGGTCAGATGGTTCGCCTGGAATTCGACATTGAACGTTTCGACAAGTACGGTCGAACGCTTGCTTACGTCTATGCGGGAGATGTCTTTCTGAACGAAGCCCTCATTCTCGAAGGGCTCAGCGCGGCTCATCTTCAATATTCGTTTCGCAGCGACATGAAACGTCGCTTCGCTGCCGCGGAACGGATCGCGCGTGAGAAAAAAGTAGGGCTTTGGTCCGTTTTTGAGACCGGGGCCGTCAGATAGCCGCTGCTTTAAGCTGGGCTGTTTACCAATCCGACTTCGGTTTCACCAATGAATTCGGCGGAAAACGATCATTCAAGAGGCCCGTTCTCGGCAAAATGGGCAGGGTTCTTAAGTCGATCTTGACGTAAATTGAAAATTTCCAAAGAATCCCGCCGCCAGGCACTCTGTCGTCTGGCTCTATCCTTACATTGAGTCTTGTACTCCCGACGATCAAGGTGTCTTCGTGACGACATCCTTCATGTTTCTGCTGGCGACCGTTCTTCCCGGACCGATCGAAACAGAACCACCGACTCCTTTTGAGCAAGCCCTGACGGAACAGTCGGCCTGGGTGACGCGCGCTCAAAGTCCGGATTATGGGTCTCCCTATTTTCCTGATCCCTCCGGGGGCTCCTACCCTGGTGGTTCCTATCCCGGCGGTTCCTACTCAGGCGGCACTTATCCTGGTTCGTCGGCGCCTGTGATTCCGATTCAATATTATGACGGGGCGCAGCAGAATCCTTATATGAATCAGGGGGTTCCCGCATACCCGAACGCGATTCAGGATCCCTTCGCTCCGGGGGGGAATCCTTATATGAATCCACAAATGTCCCCGCAGATGGGCTATCAGATGCGGGGAATTAATGGTCCGCAACCGGTTCGTTATGGCTGGTCACATCGATTTGATCTGACATATATGCCCGGTGAGCAGGTGAAATCCCCAGGCACAGGTCGCTTCGAAATTCTGGGTGTGGATTATGAAATGATTCATACCAAACCCATTGGAAATAACTGGACCTGGGCAATCGGACCGCAGTTCAATTATCGGTCCTGGCAGGGGCCGACGACGACGCCTACTAACGACATGGACCTTCCCGGCGGTGTCTATCGGTTCGGTCTCGATATGATGTTGCGAACACCGACGGTGAACGGGTGGACTCTGGAACTCGGGTTCGATCCCTCAATCGCCACTGATTTCAACAGTTCACTGGGCAGTAATGCGTTTCTTTATGATGCCCATGCCGTGGCCTTTGTTCAGGTCAATCCGCAGTGGACACTGGCATTAGGGGTCTTCTACTGGGACCGTGTTGACAACATCATTCTGCCCTACGCGGGAGCGATCTGGACACCGAACGACATCTGGGAATTCCGCCTGATCTTCCCGAAACCTCGCATTAGCGTCTTCCTGGGGACACCGATGGGAGTGCCGACCTGGGCCTATGTGGGGGCGGAGTACCATGTTGAAGCGTATGAGGTCAAACCCGACACCTTTGCAAACAGCACTCGAGTACAACTTGCCGACTGGCGCGTTGCCGGCGGTCTGAAGTGGGAAACCGGCTGGATGACCAGCTTTGCTGAAGCAGGATATATCTTCGACCGTAAAGTCGATTATCGTTCCATCGGCGATAACTTCCGCGTCAGCGACGGCTTCATGGCCCGAATCGGCTTCCGATACTAAAAGAAAATTCTAGAGCAGTTTGCTCTACCATGTGCCCGCGCAGCGCGCGTTTCGACAGGAAAAACGCTGCACTTCGCGTGGCGTGGACGGGAAAGTCATTTTGCAAGTTGCTCTAAATACTAAATTCTAAGAACCAAACAGGGGAATCTAAGTCATCTCCCTTGTTTGGTTCTTAGTTTTTAGGATTTAGTATTTCTTATTTCATGGCCGTAACGGTCCGGAAGTGTCCGAAAAGAGTTTCTCCTTCCCGGACGATGTAGAACTTCAGTGGACCAAGTGTCTGCAGTTGGGGATGATTCAGAACATAGTCGATGTTCTCGTCACTGACTGTTTCCCAGATGTGCAGACCGACCAGGATGTCCCCTGACCGAATGCCGTTCACTTCCGCCTGACTCTGTGAACGGACACTCTTGACTTTCATTCCCCCCCGGTAGGGTTGCCCGGGAAGTGGGAATCCCTGATCAGACTTTTCGAGCTTCAGTCCGAGTACGTTCCAGCATTTTTCACTCGTCGTCGCAGGAGTGGTCAGATTGGTGACCGGCGCCACGGGAGATGAGGCAATGCTCTGTGTCCCTGGGGTCCGGCGGGCTCCGGCCAGTTCGGCGATCCGGAATGAAACGCTTTCTTCCTTGCCATCACGTCGGACGACCACAGGAATCTCAGTACCGGCAGCCCGACCAAAGACAGAGCGTTCAAAATCGGCCCCGTCAATGATGGTGTTGTCGCCGGCTTTGACGATGACATCGCCTGCTTTTAAGCCAGCTGCAACGGCAGGGGAATCTGGACGGATTGACTGAATGATCAGTTTCCGGTCGAGCCCCTGTTTGATGTCGGTGGTTTGAATCCCGTGATAGGTGAGATTGTGACGTTCAACATTGATCAGTCGGGCAATGACCCGGCGTGCGTCATCAATAGGAATCGCAAAGCCGATTCGCTGTGCCCCGGCTCGGATCGCGACGTTGATTCCGATCACTTCCCCATCGGCATTGAGCAACGGTCCGCCACTGTTTCCGGGGTTAATGGCCGCGTCGATCTGAATCAGGTTCTTGTAAGACTGCTCGTCATTGACTTCCACGTCTCGGGAACGATGACTGATGATCCCTCGGGTGACGGATGATTCGTACCCATAGGCGTTCCCGATCGCAATGACATCTTCCCCCAGCATCAGGTCGGAAGAAGTCCCGAAGTTGGCGACAACCAGCGTTTCACGCGGTTCGATCTTGATAATTGCCAGGTCTTCGCGAGAGTCGTAGGCCAGCACTCGGGATTCGTATTCGGTCCCGTTATAAGTGACGACACGCAGACGCTCGACGTCTTGCACAACGTGATAGTTCGTAACGATGTAGCCCCGTTCATCGACGACGATTCCAGTCCCCATCCCGTTGATTTTGGTGGCCTTCCCCGCAGAGAAAACCACGTCCATCGTCTTTTGACGTTTTTCGGTATGGATGTTGACCGACGATCGTTCGGCTTGTTCGACAATGCGAGTACGCTCGGTATTGCGCTGTGATACGGCGGCCACCGTCGGCGGCTCCGCAACGGCAAATTGCGGAGACAGTGCAAGCATCATCGCCATGCACCATCCGGCGTGGCTGATACGCTTCGTCATCGGCAGGCCTGTTCCTGTTGTAATCCACGTCAACAGTGGGCGATGTCCGTCCGCCACCCGGGAGGTCATTCCTTGAATCTCCACATACCTCCCCAACATCGGTAAGGCTTTCCCTGCTGCTTGAAGCCAGACACTGCTGCCGCGCATACCTTGCCTAATCGGTCTTTGAGGAACTGGATAAACTCTTCTTGGAATCTCCAACGGGTTTGTGAAAACAGAAACCATTCGCCAGCAATTGACTCAAGTCGCTTAAACGGCGATCCTCTCAAACTGGAGATGTGCGAATCACAAGCTGTCAGTCCGCTGGTGGTTGCTTCGTTTGGCGTCACTTCCAACTCAGAAAACCGCTTCAAAAAGAATCAATTCATGACTCGACGCGAAAAAATCGAAGAACGACTTCAGATTGAGCCAGACGACGTGTTTCTCAATTACAGCTATGCCATGGAACTGACCAAGCTGGGAGAAGAGGCTGCCGCACGTTCTGCTTTCCGGCGTGTTCGAGAACTGGATGCGGACTATGTTTCCGGCTATTTTCAGGAAGGGCAGTTTCTTGCCGGTCTGGGAGATGTGGACGAAGCCCGATCAATTCTTCAGGCCGGAATTGCCGTTGCGCGTCGAATCGGCGACACTCATGCTCTGGGCGAGATGACCGACTTCCTGGACAATTTAACATGAGTTTCTGTGACAGAGTGAATTGAGGGACGGGAAATTCAAAATTCGAATTTGCAATTTCGAATTTCTGGCGTTTCTCCTTAAATCTGCGTTCACTCAATCTCTCTTTCGCAATTCACAACCCTTCCACCCCCTCCCATACGAAAGTCCTTCCATGAGATTGTGCACCACCCTGCTGGCGCTCACGTTTCTGTGCGGAACCGCCGTTTTTGCCGAACAGGACCCTACGACACCTGTCGCGCAGCGGATGACCACGGCCGCTCAGAATTATCTGGCCAGTTTGAGCGATTCCCAGAAGTCGGTTGGAGTCATGAGTTTTGACGACCCACAACGGGTCGACTGGACGAATGTTCCCAAACGACATCGCAAAGGAATCCAGCTTCGGGACATGTCAATTCCTCAACGAGAACTGTGTCACAAACTGCTGGAAGCCTCCCTGAGTGCGGATGGGTATGCGAAAGCCGTGCAGATTATGGTGCTGGAGTTCAATCTTCACGAAGGGGAAAAGCACCTGACAAATGGGCACCTTCGCGATCCCGAGCGGTACTTCCTGACCATTTTCGGAACTCCGGAAATGACCGGAACCTGGGGATACAGCTTTGAAGGGCACCACTTGTCCCTGAATTTTGTCATTAAAGATGGCGTGGTGATTGGAGATTCCCCGAGCTTCTGGGGAGCCAATCCGGCGATTGTGAGTCTGTTTGTTGATAAGGGGCCAGAAGTGGGGGTTCGAACTCTCACGGTTGAAGAACAAACCGCTTTCGATCTGGTGAATTCCTTGAACATTGCTCAACAGGCGAAGGCGATTGTGGCGGCGACTGCTCCGAAAGATTACCGCAACGTCGGAAAGTCAAATCCCCCGAGTGCCCCTGAAGAAGGTCTCTCTGCCGAAGAAATGACGGATGAACAAAGAGCCATTCTGCAGACACTGTTGAACGGTTACGTTGGTCATCTGGCGGATCCGGTTGCGGCCGAACGTCTCAGAGAAATCGAAAAAGCCGGGATCGAAAACATTCGCTTTGCCTGGCTGGGAGCAACCGAACCGGGAATCGGACATTCTTACCGGGTTCAGGGACCGACATTTGTTCTGGAACTGGTCAACGATCAGGTGGGAATCGACGGGAAGAAAGCGAATCACATCCATTCTGTCTGGCGCAGTCTGGGACGTGACTTCGGGTTCAACACTGCCGCGAAGTAGGTAAGGATCATCCTGAAAATCACTGTCCAATTTTAAAAGTTGTTGGCAAGTCCGGGTGGCCCGGCCAGATTTGGCCGGGTGCCGAAGGCACAAGAAGCCCTTCCCTCAGCATCCATTTCCGTCATTGACCGTGTGAATCGTCCATCGGTTGCCGAATTGGAGATGAGGGTTTTCAGTCCAGTCGAACGCTGAGGGCCAGGCTTCTTGTCGCTGCGCGACCCGGCCACGCTGGCCGGGCCACCCGGACCGTTTGATTTTGCAGGGTGCGTCCAGGCGCACCCTGCATTCATTTCATCTCTTGTTTTTCTATTTTCGCCGTCACGGAGGCGTGAGCGTTCTCTTCAATGGATCTGTCTAAACTCAATGCTGCTCAACGGGAAGCGGTGGAAACGCTTTCTGGACCTGTTCTCGTTCTTGCTGGTGCCGGCACCGGGAAAACCCGGGTAATCACCTACCGCATGGCGCGACTCCTGCAATCTGGCGTGGCTCCGGAGAATATTCTCTCGGTCACCTTCACCAACAAAGCCGCGAAGGAGATGCTGGAACGAACCACTGCGCTCATTGGAGGAGGACGAAAAACAAAACGCCCTCACATTTCCACGTTCCACTCTCTGTGCGTTCGCATTCTCCGCGAAGATATCTCCCGATTGGGCTACCCTTCCCAGTTCACGATTCTGGATCGGGGTGATCAGGAGTCGATGGCCAGAAAAGTATTGCGGGACATCCGTGTTACCGAAAAATCGCTGAAGCCCGGTGATCTACTGAGTCTCATCAGTCAATGGAAATCGGCGGGACTTACTCCCGAACGGGCCATGCGCGTGATCGAAGACGACAAGGAACATCTGGGAGCAATGGGATATCGCCGGTATCAACAGGCAATTCAGGCGGCGGGGGCTGTTGATTTCGATGACCTGCTGCTTCTCACCGAACAGCTTTTCGAGAAGCATCCCGACATTCTGGAGAAGAACCAGCAACGTCTGACTCACGTTCAGATTGACGAGTATCAGGACACCAACGGCCTGCAGTTCCGGATTATCGAGGCCCTCGTCCGCCACCATCATAATCTGTGTGTGGTGGGAGATGACGACCAGTCGATCTACGGCTGGCGGGGAGCCGAGGTGAAGCATATTCTCGGCTTCTCCAATACCTTTCCTGGTGCGAAAGTCATCCGTCTGGAAGAAAACTATCGCTGCACAGACCGTATCATCGATCTCGCCAATCGACTGGTCAGCCATAACCGGGACCGGCATAAAAAAGTTCTTCGGGCCAACAAAATCGCGAGAGAACAAGTCCGCGTCATCGAGTATCCCGACGAGTTGCTGGAAGCCGAAAAAGTGGTGGGAGAGATTAAATATCTCCACCAGTACAAGCATATCCCGCTTGTGGAATTTGCGATTCTGTTTCGCACCAACGAACAGCCCCGACTCTTCGAATCAGAACTGCGGCGTCAGGAGTTGCCGTATGTGCTGATGGGAAGTCAATCCTTCTACGACCGGAAGGAGATCAAGGATCTTCTCTGCTATCTCAAGGTCATCGCCCGACCGGAGGACGAACAGGCACTGTTGCGCATCATCAATACCCCGTCGCGGGGAATCAGCGATGCGGCCTGTACCAAACTTCTTGCTCGAGCCGTGAAGGTGGGAGTTCCTCTCTGGAACGTTGTTGAACCGGCTGTTGCTGAAAAGGAAATTACTGCCAAAGCGGGTGAGGCCCTGCGAAATCTTTATGATCAGTTTCGTCGCTGGCGTGAGAAGTTTCAGCAACACCCGGAGAAGATGGCCGATCTGGTTCGATCACTCATGGAAGAGATTGGCTACGATCGTGAAATTGAACGGCAGTACAAAGACGAACTGCAACAGGCTCAGAGAAAATCAGTGCTGCAGGATTACGTCAACTCGCTTGGTGAGTATGTCGACAAATCCGACTCCCCTTCCCTTCACGATTATCTTTGTTCAATTGCACTGGAACGGCGGGACGAAGAACCGGACAAGGAAGCCATGGCGGGGTCGGACGCGGTCAAACTGATGACGTTGCACAGCGCGAAAGGTCTTGAGTTCGAACGTGTCTATCTGGTGGGAATGGAAGAAGGATTGCTTCCCCACAAACGGACCATTGAAGGGACCGAAGCCGAGATCGCGGAAGAACGGCGACTGGCGTACGTAGGGGTGACACGCGCCAAGGACTCACTGACACTCACCCGCGCCGCAAGCCGTCGCAAATGGGGAAAACCCCGCCCGACAGCGGCATCCCGGTTCATTCACGAGATGACTGGGAAAGACTGAACGGGGGAAAGAACCAAATTCTAAATTCTAAGAACCAAATAAAGGCAACTGTCCCCTCATTCAATTGTTTGGTTCTTAGAATTTAGTGCTTTTCCCTCATTACACCTCTCGGGCCCCTTCGAGGTAGGTGTATCCCATCAGGCTTTCTTCGTACGTGCGGACGAAGTGACCGGCTTGCTGGTTATCGATACGCCCCTGTCGGACGGCGTTCTCGACATGCACCTGCACGCGGTCCATCAGGTCTTTCCCTTTATACTGGACGTAGTCGAGGACTTCATAAATGGTTTCCCCTTTGATGATCGTTTCCAGCACCACTTCTCCATCTTTGATGTCGATGTGAACGGTATTGGTGTCACCGAACAGGTTGTGCAGGTCGCCAAGAATTTCCTGATAGGCTCCGATCAGGAATGCTCCCATGTAATAGGGCTCGTCCTTGTATTCATGGAGAATCAAAGTTTTCTTCACGTCACGACGATCGATAAAGGTGTCGATCTTGCCGTCGGAATCACAGGTGATGTCGCACAACACCGCATGTCGATTCGGCTGTTCTTTCAAGCGATGAATCGGCATGACCGGGAAGAGTTGTTTGATGGCCCAACTGTCCGGCATCGACTGAAACAAGGAGAAGTTACAGAAGAACAGATCCGAGAGCATCCGGTCGAGACCCTGGAGTTCGTCTGGAACGTATTCCATCGATTCGGTCAGTTTGCGGATCTTGTGACAGATCGCAAAGAACAAGTTCTCCGCGAGCACCCGTTGTTCAATCGGAAGATAACCGGTGCTGAACAGGTTCATCGACATATCGAGAGCCTGCTGGGCATCGTGATAGCTTTCCAGCACATTCCGTGGAACGACTCCCTGATAGGTCCCCCACAGGTCGTGCAGAGGCTGTTCGTAGTTTTCCGGAATCGTTGCAGGTAACTCGGAGAGTTCTCCCTGATGCGTCACTCCCAGTGTTCCGAAGACCAGCACACTGTGGAACGCCGCGACCGCCCGACCACTCTCCGAAATGATGTTCGGGTGGGGGACACCGGCTTCATCGCAGACAGTTTGAGCGTGGTAAACGACGTCGTTCGCGTATTCCTGCAACGTGTAGTTCATGCTTGACTGGAAGTTGGTTTGTGAACCGTCGTAGTCCACTCCCAGTCCGCCGCCGACGTCCAGATACTCCAGACCGGCTCCACGACGATGCAGATCGACGTAGACCCGAATCGACTCGTTAATTGCCGCTTTGACCTGTCGAATGTTGGTGATCTGGCTGCCGAGGTGGAAGTGGAGCAGCTTGAAGCAATCCGCCATCTGCTTGCTTTCCAGCAGTTCCAGACCTTTGAGGATTTCGCTCACCGTCAGACCGAACTTTGAGCGATATCCTCCGGATGATTGCCAGCGCCCTGCCCCGCGTGCGGCCAGTTTGACGCGCATGCCGATCATGGGACGAACCCCGACCTTGCTGGCAAAGGCGAGAATCCGTTCCAGTTCGGAATACTTTTCGACGACGGGAATCACCGTCCGGCCGATCTTCGTGGCCAGCATCGCCATTTCGATGAACTCGTCATCCTTGAAGCCGTTGCAGATGATCGGCATGTGCGGTTCCGCCATGGCGATTACCGCCAGCAGTTCCGGCTTGCTTCCGGCTTCGAGGCCGAATCCGTAATCACGGCCATATTCAATGATCTTTTCAACGACTTCACGCTGCTGGTTCACCTTGATCGGGTAAACGCAGGCGTAGTTTCCTTTGTAGTCGTGATCTTTGATTGCTTTGGCGAAGGTGTCCCGCATTTCGCGCAGACGTTCCTTCAGAATTCCGTTGAAGCGAAGCAGAACCGGAAGGTCGAGTCCACGGGCCTGCACGCGATCGACCAGTTCTTTCAGGTCGATCGCCTGATTGGGGTCGCGCGTCGGGCGAACCTCCACATGACCATGTTTGTTCACGGTGAAGAAACCATTCCCCCAGCGATCGACTTCATACATGTCGACCGAATCCGCCAATGTCCAGGAGTTGGTAGGATCAATCATTGCTGCTAATCACTTCTGATAATATGGAGACAGAAACCGTGAACTGAATTCACAAACCTGAAGAGATGACGATCGTTCCCGATCATCTGGAAAGAGACCTGTTCTTCACCATTCCGTTTGGAATCGCGCATTGTTTCCGAACGGGGCACGTTCGGAAAGGATGAAACTCAGGATTTTTGGGAAATTCACAATGCGCCGTCGCATTCAGCAAGCCGACCCCTCGTGAATTCACTCATTGGGGGTGACCGGAGCTTCCGCTGCGTCGGGTGTCGCGCCGGCTCCTTTTTCCTTTGGAGAAAGCGTGTAGGCCGATGCGGCGATGCCACGTTTGGATTTGGCCGACAGGAATGCAATCAGACGTTTTCCTGCGTCTGTTTTCACCATGTCGACAATCTGCTTGAATGCCTGAAGCTGACCGAGTCCGGAACGATAGATAATCCGGTAGGCCGCCTTGATTTCTTCCCGTTCATGCGACGTAAAGCTGCGGCGAATCAGCCCGACCCGGTTGACTCCCACAAGTCCCCCTTCCTGGTCGGTCATGAAGAACGGCGGAATATCCTGCACGATTTTGCCGAGACCGCTGATCATGGCCAGTTCGCCGATGCGGACAAACTGATGAACCGCGGCATTTCCGGAAATGACGGCCCCTTCGCCGACGTGAACGTGTCCCCCCAGCAGGGAACCACTGATCATGATCACGTCATTTTCGAGTACACAGTTGTGACCGATGTGGGAATTGGTCATCAGCATGCAACGGTCACCAACGCGGGTTTCCGTATCCTTCTGGGATCCACGATGAATCGTCACCCCTTCACGGATGATGCAATCGTTTCCGATGTGCACATACGAAACTTCACCCGAGTACGCCCGATCCTGCGGGACGTCGCCAATCACGGCGTGAGCGTGGATCCGACAGTTGGATCCGATTGTGGTCGGTCCGTAAATGACGACGCCGGGGGCCAGATGGCACCCGGGGCCAATTTTCACGTCTCCCTGAATGATCACATAAGGGCCGATGACGGAACTGGGATCGATCTCTGCCTGAGGATCGATGAACGCCGTCGGATGTATTGACATGATGACCTTTGATCCCAAATCGGGGAAAATATCTGCTGCCGCCCACGCAACTTTTTTGAATCAGCAAATTGCAGGCGCAGCATTTCCGTTTCATGTTTCCTTGTCAATTGCAGAGTCACGAAAATTCCGTGCGTTCCCGGTCTCTGTAAAGACTCCGGCTCTGTTCAGCGGCAGAAATTTCAGTTTTCGTCGCTTCTGTTGTGCTGCATTTCGACGCGCTGGTCGGCTCTATTTCTACAGTTGTACTTATTGAAAAGCTCAATGTTTTGCGAGTTTTTATCTGATGGAAACGGTCTTGGGAGGGCGAGGCTCCCGCCGAGCCGCAAACCAGGGAAAGCACGATTTATCATGCGGCTCAGCGGGAGCTTCGCCCTCCCGTATGCCTGACCATCGAAAAATGAGCAAAACCACAATCGGGAACTGCAGCACTAGGTGTAAATCGACTGAATTGCTTCGGGCAACGTTTCCATCTGTGGGAGGACTTTCAGCGCATTGGAGTGTTGAATCGTTGCGGCTGAGTCCGGATTCAGTCCGCATATCGCGACGCGCCCGGGGACGACCCGGCAGATCCCGGCGAGACCTTCCGGAATCGTGTGAGGCATCTGTTCAGCGTGGCTGAAATCGATGACCAGATTGTGAAACTTCTTCTGTAGAAACAGGTCACACACTCGGCTCGCTTCGACATGAATGTCCTTAAAGAAGGCATGGGATTCCGTGTGCGGATAGACAATCACCGTGTTGTGATAAATATCAGTCAGGAAAATCCGGTTGGAGCGAGTCAGAAATTCTCGTTCGGCCGAGGAGGCGATTGCTCCCCGGGCGCCGTTGGACTGAGTGATGGACTGGTAATGTGCCGTCAGTCGATAAGAGCCGATCTCCAGAACGGCCCCGGGAGCCAGCAGTCCACAGTTACAGGCGTGTCCATCGAGTTGAACGCCTCCTTTTCCCATCAGGTCCACGACCCATAAACCGGACGGAAGCAGCAACAGGGCACACTGCACGCGCGATAATCGTTCATCTGCGACCGTAATCCGGCATCGGTCGTCGCGCCCCACCAGTGTAATGACACGGTTAATCGGCCATTTCATCCCTTGATGACCGGAATTCAATAACTCCAGATCCACCTGCGGCAAAACGCCATATTCTTCCCGTGATTCATCGCGAGGACGGAAGTTCTGCGGGGCGGGTAAGTTCGGGCTTGATTCCCATCCTTCTCCGAGGAGACGCAGCTTTGTTCCTCCAATGGAGACCTCATGTTTCGGAGAGAGCCAGCCGGAAAACGGTGGTCCAGCCACCTGAATTCCGGCGGTGCTCAGAAGATCGACATAAGCGACACGCGGGCCGATCACCTGCAGATAGGCATGACGAAACGAGACCGTTTTATCAGTGAGTTGAATATCGCTTCCCGTACCACGACCGATAATCGCGTAAGGGGACTGGATCTCATGCTCGGTCCATGTGCCATCACCGGGACGAATCGCGAGCCGGAGCGGACCGGGGGCCGCAGTGGCGTAAGCCAGCATCAACGAGTTTTGATCTTCCATGTCGCCTCAAACATGATTTCAACGGAATCGCACGAACAGCGTTCTGCTGAAATACCGCCCAGTTGTATGGTCGCCCGGTGACGCGGCAAAGAGGAATCAACACATTTCCGTCCCTGAATCAAATCTCCTGGAACCGCGAACAAAACCTCTCAATTTATGAGAATTCCCTTTCCACAGCGGAACCGGACAGGTTTTGTCAGGGATTCTTGCCAAAAACAGGGGATCCCTCAGACAGACTTACCGCACCAATAAGCCGCCTGACAGACTCGTTTGCCATTATGAGACCAAGAGGGAATCGGGTCAAACGGACAGCCATCTCCCTTTTCAACATGGCAAAGGGAGCAATATAAGGAAAAACAGCGACAAAGAGGACTGAGCCCCGCGACCAGAGGAATTCCAGTCGAGCTGAGCGCCAGGTGACTTTGGTCAAATTGAGCTCTTACGGCGAGCCTGACCGGGCAATGATCAGGGGAAGGGCTTCAAAAAAGCGACCACGATCACCCGAGGCGAAATGGTACTGAATCCGTTTATTAAGAACTCCTGTCAAAATGAACCCCGATCCGCTCGCGGAAGGGAAATTTTCATCATTTGAGAGGTATTGTTCGCGGCTCTAAAAAGATTCAGTTGAGTGCCAGCAGGCTCAGAATGGCCATGTATTGTGCAAAACTTCCCCCAATGACAAACAGATGCCAGGTGGCGTGGAAGTAACGCATCAGATGGTCATACCACAGAAAAAACGTTCCTGCGGTATAGAGCAATCCACCGGCGACCACCCAGACGACGGTTCCCACGTCAGCGGAAGCAATAATGACCGGGAGTCCGATGGCAGGGAGCCAGCCCATGGCGACATACAGTTTTTGTGCGGCTGCGGAGAGAAATCCCCAGCGAAAGACCAGAAAAGCCCCCGTCAGAGCACACGCCCACATCAGGAAAAACAGGACTGGCCAAAGACCATCCCGCAGGAAGGCCGCAGCGAACGGAGTGAAAGAACCGCTGATCAGAAGAAAGATACAGGCCTGATCGAGTGTTCGATAAAACCGTCGTCGCCGACAATCATAGAAGGCATGCGATAACGTAGAAGCGGCATACAATCCGACCAGTGTCAGGCTATACACCACACACGCAACACTTAACGCCGCATCAGGATGAGACAACGACAGCCAGACCATCCACGCTGCCCCGGGAAGCGACAGCAGAAAGCCGAATCCATGGGTGAGGAAGTTTGCGAATTCCCCTGCAGGACGAATTTCACCCGGTCGGAACGCCTGGTCATCCAATGACTTTCCGACGGCCGTCTCACTCGTCGCGAGAGAGGAAACATGATGTCGTGGCAGATGTTCGGTCAGCATGGGATTGAGCCTTTCTGCTCAACGGCGGCATTCGCCACCTTCCATGAAACGTCCTTGACCAAATGTTATCGGCAATCCTGTCTCAGGGAATGGGCTCGGTCATTTCTTCCTGACCAACGCACCCGAAAGACAGGTCCATGTCTCGGCTCAGATCACTTGTCTACTTATCTTCGTCCGTTGGTTCCGGCAAGATGAAATCTGGTTCGAAAAATGAGGAAGAACCAGAATGGAATCGACCGGATTTCATGCCGATCTGAAAAAAAGTAAATACTGTTTTACTGTCGAATGTGTGCTGTAAATTATTTTGTTTCATATGGATATGTCTTATATGTGGTCGTTGAATTCGCGCTTGATTGTTGATGGATGTACACCTGGGACGCGGTTGCCCAGTCACCTGCAAACTTTGCCGTTCAACGGGAAACTCTTCTTTGAGACAGAGGTGATGTCCCGCCGAATCGGATCAACGCTGAAATCCGACCGGGTGTAAAAGGAAGGAGAAAATTGGCTCGACACCTGATTATTTGCCGTTTCTCCCATTGCGACGGTCAAAGTTTGCTGACTGAATTTTGGCGACGTGCTATCCACTTTTCCCCTGTTTATTTCGGGATTGTTTTCGATATTCCGAGGGACGAAAGCCAATCCAGCGGGCAAAGGTGTCTGAAAAGGCAAACGGGTTGTCATACCCGACTTCCCCTGCGATGACAGAGACTTTCTCTTCACTGGTCGTCAGCCGTTCTGCTGCATGTCGGAGGCGGATGAGCGTCACTTGCTGCATCGGACTTCGCCCGAGCGCCTGATGAGTCAGGCGTCGTAAATGTTCTTTACTCATCGACGCCGATTTCGCCAGAGTCTGCAGAGTCCAGTGTTGCCCCGGATTTCGTTGAACGTTGTCCCAGATTCGTTGTAACCGATCATCGGGACGAAACGGCTCGACAAATGTGAGGACGTAACGGTGCAACATTTCGACCCAGTTTCTCAGAATGGCGGCAGATGTTGTCGACGTGGCCTCAGAAGAAACCCCATGAATGCAGGCCTGAAACCCTTCACTGTTGAATGCTCCCAGCGAGGGGAACTGAGTCGACGCAACCGGCTGAACACCGGCCGGCTCCTTGTAGCGAACCCAGCAGAAGGTCCAGTTGGTCTTTTTCAGGGTTCTCAACCCGTTTGTCATGAACGGAGGTTGAATGCACGCCTGACCGGTTTGAATCCGCTGCCATTGACCGTCAATCAACACCTCCCCTGCTCCATCCACACAGGCGAGAAAAAATGTTCCCGAAAGATGATCGCGAAAAATCGTCAATGGGTCACGTGCCTGCATGATCCCGCAGTGAGCAATGTGGTACTCGGCAAAGCCGTCACAGATCGGGGCCTGCGCAAGCCAGTCGCGCGGATCTGAATCATCCCGTCGAACAACATGGCTGCGGATCTCATGACTGTTCATGTGGATTTCACCGATGAAGTGGTGCATTTCTTTGATGGACTTCAAGGGATCATTATCGAAATAATAGTTGCGAATGTGTCTTTTTCAATCGATTGTTGTTACGACGATCAGGGTCGACAGGAGAAACGAGAATGCCCAACCCCTGGACTGGAGTGGGAAACCCCTATACCCGACAGGAAGTCCTTGATCGCCTTCATGCGGCTCTGGAACGGGGAGAACCGATCATTGCCGCCGGTGCCGGGACTGGAATCAGCGCGAAACTCCTGGAAAAAGGGGGAGTTGACCTGATCATTATTTATAACTCCGGGCGATTCCGTATGGCGGGACACGGATCGACCGCCGGACTCATGGCCTATTGTGATGCGAACGCGGTTGCCATGGAGATCGGGGAATATGAAGTTCTTCCCGTTGTCGAGCAAACCCCTGTCATTTGCGGAGTGCATGCCACCGATCCGCGCCGACGGATGTGGCATTGGCTGAAGCAGGTCAAAGACATGGGCTTCTCCGGGGTCAATAACTTCCCGACTCACTGCATTATCGATGGTGAATTCCGACAGGTGCTGGAAGAAACCGGAATGAGCTTTCAAAAAGAAGTGGAGATGGTGGCGCTGGCCCGCAGGATGGATCTGTTTTCGGTTGTGTATGTTGCCACTCCGGACGAAGCCCGATCCATGACAGAAGCGGGAGCCGACGTTGTCATCGGTCATGTCGGAACCACCGTGGGGGGAACCATTGGAGTGACGGGAGCAGCCTGCTCCCTCCCGGAAGCGGCCGAACGGATGCGGGGAATCATTCACGCCGCGAAATCGGTACGCAAAGACATCATCTGCCTGTCACATGGAGGCCCCATTTCCACTCCGGACGACGCCAGCTATATCAATGAACAGACCGGAAGCGTCGGCTTTGTTGGAGCATCGAGTCTGGAACGTCTGGCGTTCGAGCAGTCGCTTCCAAAACTGACAAGGGAGTTTAAGAAAATCTCGCTTCCAGAGGTTCGCCCCTCTCATGGAAATGAAAATGGAAGTTGCCTTCCTTTGAATTGATCAGGGCAATCGTCTCAAAAGTTCGAATTTGCGTTCAGAAAGTGATGAATGACCACCATAGCAGTCCTCGGGACACTCGATACGAAAGGCAACGAACATGCCTATCTTGCTGAACGGATTCGGGAACGAGGGCATACTCCGTTATTGATCGACGTTGGAACGGGAGGAGAGCCCACGATTCAACCGCAGATTGGTCGGGATGAAGTGGCCCGTGCTGGTGGAATTAATCTTTCACAGTTACTGTCTCGACAGGATCGGGGTGAATGTGTCGCGGCAATGTCTCAGGCGGCCCCTGCCCTCCTGGCACATCTTCAGCAGGAAGGGAAAATTCAGGGTGTCATCTCGCTCGGTGGAGGAGGAGGAACCGCGATTGCTTCGGCGGCAATGAGAGCGCTGCCGATCGGGTTTCCAAAGCTGATTGTCTCGACTCTCGCCAGCGGACAGACCAGCGGATATCTGGGGACAAAAGACATCGTCATGATGCCGGCGATTGTGGATATCGCCGGACTGAACCGCATTTCGAAAACCATCTTCACGCAAGCAGCCGGAGCGATTTGCGGAATGGTGGAGATGAAGATCTCGCATGAAGGAGATCGCCCGCTGATTGTTGCCAGCATGTTTGGAAATACGACGAAATGTGTGCTGGCGGCACAGAAAATCCTTGAAGACGCAGGATATGAAGTTGTTGTTTTTGCAGCCACTGGAATCGGTGGAAAGACAATGGAAGCGTTGATCGACAGTGGGATGGTGGCCGGTGTTCTTGATCTGACAACAACGGAACTGGCGGACGAACTTGTCGGTGGAGTTCTCACTGCCGGTCCGGATCGGATGAACGCGGTTGCCAGAGCGAAGATCCCGGCAGTCGTCGCGCCGGGATGCCTCGATATGGTGAACTTCGGTGCTCCGGAGACGATTCCGAGTCAGTTTCAGGGAAGAACGTTTTACTACCATAATGCACAAGTCACGTTAATGAGGACGACGCCTGAAGAATGCCATCTTCTGGGAACCGAATTCGCTCAAAAAGTGAACGCTTATCAGGCTCCGGTAACAGTCCTGATTCCCTCTCAAGCGATCAGTGTGATTAGTGCGGAAGGACAGGCCTTTCGTGATACGACGTCTGATGGATCATTGTTTGGTGCGATTCTGTCAACTCTCGGCGATGCGATTCCGGTCGTGATCTACGACGGTGAAATCAATGATGAAAAATTCGCTCGCGCCTGTGCTTCCGCATTACTGGAAAATATCAGCCAGTATCAGAGTCGTTAGCGAATCATGGGATGAATAGTCTATCTACTACTACAGTTGCAGATTGTGGCCGTTCTTGTTTTTCAATGGTCAGGCATGCGGGAGGGCGAAGCTCCTGCTGAGCCGCATGAAAGATCAGGCTTTCCATGGTTTGCGGCTCGGCGGGAGCCTCGCCCTCCCAAAACCGATTCCATTATGAAAAGAGGCTCAAAACATTGAACTTTTTAATAAGTGCAACTGTAGTACTAATTAATTAATAAATAAGGAGTGACATGAGCCAGGTGAAACACTACGGAGTCTTCGAGTTCTTCGATTCCGTGACATCAGAACAGATCGACGAATGCTTTCGAGAAATGCAGGGAATGGTCGGACAGATCCCCGGTCTACTCGATTTCATCTATGGACCCTATGAAAGTGATGAAGGTCTGAATGATGGTTATACACACGGATTCATAATGACTTTCGAGAGTGCGGGGGCTCGCGATGAATATCTGCCACATCCTGAACATGAACGAGTCCGGTTGATTGTCGCTCCCCGATTAAAACGGGTTGTTGTATTTGATTTTTCTGTTTAACTATTTCTTTATGCATTTCATGCTGGATGACATAATGCAATTCTCTTTCCGGGTGTTGTTCTGCCTTCTGATTCTGTCAGGAATGGTTGGTATTCCAGTTCAGGGGGAGGATCGGCATCGTCCTCTTTTCGACGGAATATCCTTAACGGGATGGAAGGCAAATCCACAGGAACAGCATTGGTGGCGAGCCGAGAATGGAATTCTTTCCGGCGGGTCGCTGACGGAGACTGTTCCTGAGAATACGTTCCTGGCAACAACCCAGAGTTTTCAGAACTTCGATCTGAAGCTTCAGATTCGAATTCAGGGAGCCGGTGGATTTATTAATTCAGGGATTCAGATACGGAGTGTGCGTGTTCCAGACAGTTCAGAAATGTCGGGATATCAGGTGGATGCGGGCGATGGCTGGTGGGGGAAGCTGTATGACGAATCACGCCGAAACAAAGTGATCGGCGAAGCGAAAAACCTAGCTGCGGTCAATTCGGCCATCCGTGTGAATGACTGGAATAGTTATCGAATTCGCGCTGAAGGTCGGCGGATTCAAACGTGGATTAATGAGATCCCCGCGCTGGATTATCTTGAAGAGGATCATTCGATTCCTTTCGATGGGCACATCGGGATTCAGGTACACGGAGGAGGGAAAGCACTGGTTCAGGTTAAAGATATTGAAATTCTGGAACTTGCTCCAACTCCCGGCGCTCCGACATGGAAGTTGGTGAAGGAAGGCAAAGCTGTTTCTGAAATCCCAGTCAATAGGGTTAGATCTCCTGAGCAGGAACGGAGTGGATTCCATGTGCCGGAAGGGTTTGAAGTCGAACTGGTGGCGAGTGAATCAGAAACAACGGGGAAGTTTATTTCGATTGCTTTTGATGCGGTCGGACGCTTGTGGACGATGACCGCGCTGGAATATCCGATCGACGGGAATGAGAATCCAAAGGAGTCGGAACAGGCGTTTGCCGCTGGAGGACGGGATCAGGTTTTAGTGATTGACCAACCGTTTACGTCTCCTCCTTCTCCTCCACGGGTATTTGCTGACGGTTTAGTGATCCCATTAGGAATACTTCCCTATCAAAATGGGGTTTATGTCCAGTATGGAAATGACATTCGTTATTATCGTGATACGAACGGTGACGGACGTGCTGATGAGTTCGAAGTTGTTCTGACGGGATTTGGAACGCAGGATTCCCATCTCTTTCCACATCAGTTCACCAGACTGCCTGGGGGAGAGATCTTTATCGCACAAGGTCTCTTCAACTACTCAAAGGTACGTCGTGGAAATGGCCAGCCGTTTGTGACAGGTGAGGAGGTCATTCCATTTGATCAATGTAAAACTGCCGTGTTTTCTTTAACTGGGGATCGGTTCGATGTGACTTCTTCGGGATTAAATAATATCTGGGGACTCTCGATCTCCAGAACTGGTGATGTCTGGATGCAGGAAGCGAACGATATCGGACATCCGGTGACTCCTTATTATGTTGGAAGTCATTATCCCACTGGCGGCCGACAGAAGCTGCGCCCTTATCAACCGACAATCCCGCCAACATTAACTCCACCTCAGATGGGAGGAACCGGTTTAAGCGGCCTCGCTCTGGCTGATGATCGAGACGGATGGCCTTCTCCCTGGGGAATCAAGGATAAAAAAGAGAATGAACCTCTCCATTTCTATTTAGCGAATCCGATTACGTGTCGATTGCAGCATGTCACCGCGACGAAAGACCAGAATGGTGATTATCATTATGAGAAACAGGCCGATTTTCTGACGTCGGATGATCCCAACTTTCGACCGGTGGCATTGCAGTTTGGTCCAGATGGATGTCTCTATTTTGTCGACTGGTATAACAAGGTGATTTCTCATAATGAAGTTCCAAGGAATCATCCGGAACGAGATAAAACACATGGCCGAATCTGGAGAATTCGTCACCAGAGCCAGTCAAAGGAGATCCCCACCCAACTTTCGAAGTTAACAAAGACTCAGTTACTCAATTACTTAGGTGCGGATAATAATCGTCTGGCGGATCTGGCCTGGCAGGAGTTAGTGGATCGACAGGCGCATGCAGAAGTTCCGGCATTACATCAGCTCATTCTCGATTCGAATGTTCCAGTCGACAGGCGTCTGGGAGCATTGTGGGCCATGGAAGGACTCGGTTCGATTCCGCCGTCGACCTTGCAGTCACTGGCAGAAAGTGAAATTGCACCACTTCAGCGGGAAAGCATCCGGATTGCTGCCCGACAGTATGTTAATGAACAGGAGTTTCTTTTGGTTGCAGAGCCGCTCTTGAAGAGTTCTGTGAGTGATGTTCGCTTTGCGTTAGGGAATGCACTTCGCCGATTGCCGGAAGTGGGGCCTCGAACAATTCAGGTGATGTTGCAACTGTCTGACGGACCCGAATCCTTATCTCGTCGGGCAGCTTATGACCGGGCACAGGAACGGTGTCTCGTTCGCTGGGGATTGGAACGTCATCCGGAACAAGTCACCGCATTTCTTCAATCTCCACAAGGAAACGCAATACCTGTAGAAGTTCGCTTATTCGCATTTGTCTCTCTTGGAGGACGATCTGGAGCGGTGGGAATTGCCCGCTCTCTTCCTGAGCTGAAGCGATCACTTGAAGATGAAGAGATTCGTGTCCTCACGGCCCATCTTCAGCAGCCGGAAGTCAACAAGGTGATGCAGAACGCCCTGCGGGATCCTTTAACAAGCCATTCGACATTGGCTGCATTAAAGCGACTTCGAACTGAAATTCAGGCTCCGGATTTACTCGAAGAGATTGCACTTGCCGTACAGGAATTGTGGAAACAACCTGTCTCCGATGAAGATCGCCTGTTCCTGCTGGAAACGACAGCGGAATTTCGGGTGCAGTCCATGGACAAGCCGGTCGCGGACTTTGCTGCATCGGGTGGAGTTTCTCGACCGGTCCGAATCAAGGCGTTGCAGGCACTTCGGGAAATCGGGACGAGTCAGGTCGACCGGATGAAATCGATCCTCGCGGAGACATCAGACGACCTGTCTTTGCAGGATGAAATCTTGACGACACTGGCGGAGTCCCCAGTTCCGGAAGCGTTTTCAATTCTGGTGGAGCATCTGCCTGCAGTTCCCTTTCACCGTCGAAGTCTGCTGATTGAACGATTGGCTTCGAATCTGTCTGGAGCGAAAAAATTAATTGAGGCCGTTCGTGATGGAGATTTGGAAGAGACAGACTTTTCCGTTCGGACTCTTGAAACTCTGAAGGCGTTACTTCCGGATGATCCTGAAGTTCAACGGCTATGGTCTCAGGTTTCGGATCAACTTCAACAGGTTCTGTCTCTTCCTGGTGGGAATCAGGATTATGCTAATGAACCGATCACTCTGAATGGCCTATTTACTGTTGAATCATGGTTACGGTTAGGGCCAGGAATTACGAATCGTGATGGGCTACTTGGGAAGCCGGGTCTCTTTGACTGGAACTTTGCTTATCAAACCTCACGCCTCTTCGTGCAGGGTCGGGATGTGATCGTGGCGAAAACAAAAGCGCTGCCCGACGTCTGGACTCATTATGCATTAACTCGCGATGATCGAGGAATACTTCGTCTCTATCTGAATGGGGAATTGAATGTCGTTAGCGATACCCCTGTTCCTGAATCTTTCTCCGATCTTCGAATCGGTAGAACCACACCCGGTGATCAGGGAACGCATGGGGAATTCGTGGAGTACCGTGTCTGGAACGTTACTCGATCGGGCGATGAAATTCGTGCGACGTTTGATCAGCGTTTCTCCGGAAAGGACCAGTTTCCGGGGCTGACACGTTTGTTCGCCGCGAATGATTGGGGAGTACTCAACGGCGCGGCAAAAGTGGCTTCGATTGTTGATGGTCCCAAGTTACTCAATTCGGAACAGGCCCGTTTGCAAGAGGAGAAGTTCGCTGCTTTTCGACGTTTTGCACAGAATGCAGGGAATGGTGAACAAGGCCGGATTCTCTTTCAGGAGAAGTGTCTGGTCTGTCATTCTCAAGGAGGACAAGGAGGGGGAATTGGTCCGGCTCTGGACGGAACGGGGCATCGCGGAATTGAAGCGATGCTGCGAAACGTGCTGACTCCCAGTGCGGCGATGGAAGGGGGATATCGCAACTTCAGGGTCTTGACAAGGAACGGTCGTGTTCTCAACGGATTGCTTCTTTCCCAAAATGACTCCGGGGTCGTTCTTCGTTCGTTGAATACTCCTGATCAGCACATTCGAACCGCCGAAATCGATCGGGCAGAATTCACCGCTGACTCCGTCATGCCGGAGGGATTGCTGGAATCGATGACACCTCAACAGGTGAGCGATCTCTTTACTTATCTGATGTCTCTGAAGTGAACGTCAGTGGCCGTTGTTCAAAGTTTGTTCTAATGGATACAAGGGATCAGGATTCAGGGGCCAACAGGGGAGAAAATGCAGGAGAATCCATGTCACTTTTTATCCACCTTTTTTCTTGCGGTGGACAAATTTTGAACGACTGCGTTTTGTGTTGTCATTTGACAGCAGGCTGCGGAAACCGACAGAATTTGTGTGTTCTGTTGAAGATGACATTATCTTAAGGAACCGTGTCGCGACGATGCAGATTCTGGTTGCAAACTTCTGGATACGGGCAATACTGCCATAACGATACGAGGCGAGGAGTCGTGGTGTGACCACATCGTCCTGACAGGTTCTCAAACGTAGCCCGTACGGTTGTTGCCGTGCTCAATGCGTGTTATGCAACCTGTCGACTCGAGTTTAAGTTCCGGTCGCGGCACCATCATAATTGAAGGAGGCCATGTGGAATTTGAGCAGCGACCGCTGTGCTTGCAGCAGACTTCTCGCACGATCCGTAACTCCATCGGAGTTCAAGCTCGCAACGAAACGGAGCCATGATCGAGTGTGTCGACACTCGTGAAGGAACGTTTCTCTGTTAGTCTTCCTAATGTCGATGACGAAACGGATATTTCCATGACGATCAGGACTCTCTCTCCTTCATCAGTCAACCCCAAGACGTCCCAACAGATGCCTGGTGAACCGGACCCGGTCGAACGGACGATCGAGCGTCCTGTCCCGGCACAGTTTCAGAGGCGTCAGGTAACGCAGTGTCTTTGTTGTGGCAGTTCACAGAGAGATGAACTTTTCCAGCATGACGGTTATCATTTACAACGCTGTAAAAAATGTCATCTGGCGTATCTCAGCGATCCTCCAACAGACGAGGAACTGCAACGCTTTTACTCGTTTGCTTCGAATTATCATTCTGACTTCGCGACATCACCGCAGGCTCGTGAAGAATTTATCAAACGAGGAGGCTGCTATCTGACGTATCTGTCACGATACGCCCGCTCCGGGAGATTACTGGATGTCGGTTGTTCGGCCGGGTTCTTCATGAAGGTTGCCCGTGATCAGGGATGGGACGTGTCCGGTCTGGAATATTCTTCCGATTCCGCTCAACTGGGGCGTGATCTTTATGACTTTAATATTCAGATTGGAGCCCTCTCGTCACATCACTATCAACCGAATTCATTTGATGCAGTCACATTATGGGATGTGATTGAACATCTCCCTGATCCGCTTGAGTCGCTGCGGCAGGCTTTGGAATTGTTAGTGCCTGGGGGACATATTGCCTTGTCGACTCCAAATATAGACGGCCTCTTTCCGCGGCTTTCCTATCTTCCGGGAAAGTTATTGAACTACTGGCCGCATCCGGCTCCCCCTGCCCATTTGAGCCAGTTTTCCGTTCGCACACTCGGGCGAATGTTGAAACGAGCGGGGTTTGAAGTGGTTTGTGCGGAAACTCGTCGGATTCCGCTTGATTACTCATTCGGAAGTGTTCGCGAGTTGTTAAGAATGCCGAAACGACTTGTGTATGCTGCGGTCTTCGCTCCCGTCGCGCTGATTGCTCCCTGGATCGGGCAGGGAGATGAAGTGGTGATGATCGCCCGCAAGCCGACGTTTTCAAAACGATCGACTGGCAACCTGACGTGATGATCGTAAATATTCTTTTCCCGAAGTTCACCCGAAGTGACTTTGCGCTGACTTTAAAAATCGCTTAAATATCTGCTGATTGGTTGCGTCGCAATTAGGTCTGCATCACGAGTGAGAGGAGTCGGGATTGTGAAGAATTTGAATCGTCGTGATCTTCTGAAATTCACCTCAACGCTGGCTCTGGCCTCTCTGGTCGGAACAGAGACGTTCGCTCAGGAGAAAGTCTCCCCTTATGCCGATGCGGTTCTGGTGAACGGAGTTCCTCCGTTGCCGGAGCCTGGCTCTTTCACCATTGCCGTCCTTCCGGATACGCAAAACTACAGCCAGCATTTTCCGGCAACCTATCTGGCACAAACGAAATGGATCGTGGAGCAGAAAGAGGCCAGAAATATTGCCTGTGTGCTGCATCTGGGGGATATCACCAACACGAGCGCCCGCGAGGAATGGGAACTGGCCCAAAAGGCGATGCGTCAACTGGATGGCCACGTTCCCTACTTCATGGTTCCTGGCAATCATGATTACAGTGATAAGGGGCGAGCGACCGACCGGACTTCTCTCTACAGCGAATATTTCCCGCTCTCACACTATCAGGACCGTCCGACGTTTGGGGGCGTGTATGACAAAGAGCCGGATCGGACCGAAAACTCCTTTCATCGCTTCTCTGTGGGAGACCGCAAGTTTCTGGTTCTCGGCCTGGAGTTTGGACCACGCAAAGATGTGGTCCGCTGGGCGAATGAAGTCGTCGCGAAACATGCGGATCACGAGGTGATTCTAATCACCCATGCTTACATGTACTTTGATGACACCCGATATGACTGGAAAAAATACGGGGCCAATCAGAAGTGGAATCCTCATTCCTACGGGGTAGCGAAATCAACGAACGATGACGTCATGGACGGCACTGAACTCTGGGACAATCTGATCAGCCGACATGAGAATTTCATACTCACTCTAAATGGACATGTTCTGGGGGATGGCCTGGGACGAATGACCAGTCAGACTCCGGGCGGCCGTGATGTGCATGAGATTCTGGTGAACTTCCAGATGCGTCCACATGGAGGAGACGGCTGGCTCCGATTACTTGAATTCCGCAAAGACGGAACGGTCGTTCAGACTTATGACTACTCACCGGTTCTGAATCAACGGAACGAGTCTCTCCAGAACCAGTTCGACCTGAAACTTTCGCCGATCAAAGCCCGTTAGAGCGGACGATGCGGAGGAACCACGGAAAAGACGGAAAGTACGGAAACGGAAGCAAGTAACACATTCGCCGACTGAAGTGGACGGGTAGCCGCGATTGCTTGCAATCGGGGCGGCGCAGCCGTAAGAGGTTGCGATTCAATCGTTCTCATGCCTGAGCTTTCGCCATGTCGAACAGGCAGTGAATAGGCTGGGGCGATCGTGGATGAACGCATAATGAGCTGGGTTTTGCATTCGCTCAACGCCAGCACTCCCCACTGTTTCCTGTTCCGTACTTTCCGTGGTTCCTCTTTTTTCAGAGTCAGGCAGTTTTTGTTGAGCCGAGCAGTTCTGGAAATTTCAGGGAAGTGTGCATTCAATGAAGCGATTTGAAATTCGTTGACGAAACCGCCACAATCATTCACCTTCCGGTCACTGGTTGCGGAATTTCTGGCGAGAATTTCTGTGATTCATTCGGGATGATTTTGTCACAACCTATTTAGAGATAGAGGATTTCGATCATGGCAAATGCCGCCGCACTGGCCTCCGCCGCGTTGACTGAAAATGACGGAATTTTGCGGCTAACTCCCACGTGGGTGCCGAGATCGTTCCTTCAGCCTGGACGTCGACTGAAACTTCACCCAAACGATTACTACGCTTTCGGGATGGATCGAGGGGGAATTGACGAGCGCTGGTTCGCTTCCACCACTCCAGCCGCGAACGAAAATCGCCGTCATGACGAGGGGTTGTCGTACATTATTCATAACGGCGAGACCGTGACTCTGGCCGATGCTGTGGCCGATCTTAAAGGAGAGCTGATTGGCGACGACATCTGGAACAAGTACGAACGCTGGCCGGTCTATTCCAAGTTCTTCGACAACATGGGGCCGATCCCCCATCACATGCACCAGAACGACGAACAGGCTGCCAAAGTCGGTCAGCAAGGGAAGCCTGAGTCGTATTACTTCCCCCCTCAAATGAACGCGATCGGGAACAACTTCCCCTATACCTTCATGGGGTTTGAGCCCGGCGTGACCAAGGAAGAAGTGGTCGCCTGTCTGGATCGCTGGAACGAAGGAGATAACGGGATCCTCGATCTTTCCAAGGCATACCGTCTGAAACCGGGAACCGGCTGGTTGATTCCACCTTGTGTCCTGCATGCCCCCGGGTCACTGGTGACTTATGAGCCACAGTGGGGATCGGACGTCTTCGGGATGTATCAGTCACTGGTCGAAGGACGCATGGTTCCTCGTTCACTACTGACCAAAGACTTCCCGGAAGAGTTCCATAACGATAACGAATACCTCGTCAACGCTCTCGACTGGGAGAAGAACGTCGATCCGAATTACCGGGATTCCAACTACCTGGAACCGGTTGTCTCCGAGCAGGGAGAAGGCTGGGTCGACAATTGGATCGTTTACGGAAAAGTTGATGGTCAGCAGCTCTTCACCGCGAAAGAACTGACTCTGCAACCCGGCGCCAAATGCACCATTAAAGATGGTGGAGCTTATGGCCTGATCACTGTTCAGGGACGGGGAAAGATCGGCAAACTTGATCTGCAGACTCCCGTCATGATTCGCTTTGGTGCGGTCACTGAAGACGAAGTGTTCGTCACCGCGAAGAAAGCTAAAGAAGGGGTGACCTTCGAGAACACCGGAACCGAACCACTGGTCAGCCTGCGCTACTTCGGCCCGGGCGCCCAGGAAAACGCTCCAGCCAACGGAGCCTGGAAGAACAAGTAGACCAAGACTGACAAGTCAGATTAAGAAAAGAATCAGGCCGGGTTCGCAATCGCAAACCCGGCCTGATTTACTATCTGTTTTTGTGTAAGTTCAGGAACTGGGAAGCAATTGCTTCCCTGAGAGGGATTAGGAATCGAGAGTCGTCTTTGCCTAATTCCTACCTCCTCCCTTACAGCACCCTGCTCTACTTCGGCAATCGTCCGTGTTCGATCTCAGGGAACGGGCCGGTGCAGGCTTCCATGAAGGCGACCAGATCCAGCTTTTCCTGTTGAGTCAGGTTGAGCTTTTTGATTTTGTCGCTCAGATTTTTGTTGGGAACGCCCCCTTTGTCGTAGTGTTCAACCACTTCCATCAGGGTTTTCAGGCTGCCGTCGTGCATGTACGGAGCAGACAGAGCGACGTTACGGACAGTCGGAGTTTTAAAGGCTCCCCAGTCTTTGTCTTCCTTGGTGACATCATAACGACCTGCATCCGGGTTTTCTGCATCAACGCCCACACCCAGATTATGGTACAACTCGTCGGTCAGATTCGCTCCGACGTGGCAGGTCGCGCAATCGGTCTTTTTGCTGAAGAACAGATCGCGTCCCCGAATGGCGCTTTCGGACATTGGTGTGGCGGCCAGTGCTTCTTTCGAAGACTGATACAGTGCTTTCACCTCTGGTTCTTCTTCAAACAATTCGTTCCGATCGGCCTCATCCAGTTGAGCGTAGCGCTGGACTTCTTCGTAGAAATCGTAGGGAGAGGGACCGGTAACAATAGCCCGTTCGAATGAGGCAATCGCTTTTCCGACGTTCTCGATATTGATGGAATCGGTTCCGAAGACTTTTTCAAAGGCGGCAATATATCCCGGGACTTTCCTCAGATCGGCAACACAGGCATCGTGGGTGTGTCCCATCTCGATCGGGTTGGCGATGGGGCCGATGGCCTGATCTTCCAGTGAAACAGCCCGACCATCCCAGAACTGGAGATCAGACAGAATCCGGTTGTAACTGACTGGAGAGTTCCGCCCCCCTTCGAGTCCCTGAATGCCGACACCGAACTGGGTGTCTCGTCCGAACCCTTCACTGGGGTCGTGACAGGTGGCACAGCTGATGGTTCCGTCGGCGGACAGGCGTGGATCAAAATAGAGCTGGCGTCCCAGTTCGATCTTGGCCCGGGTGAGCGGATTTTCGTCGAGTCCTTTAATGGACGCGGCCCCAGCAGCGAGTCCGAGAGGAAGTTTCACTTTCAGCGGAACATGATTTTTCGGGTTACCAAACCATTTCTGGACTTCTTCCTGAGTGAGCGGTCCTTCGCCGGGAATTCCGGTGAGCAGATCGCCGGAGCCGAGAAGCACTTCTTCAGACTCCGGGGTACTTGCGGCCCGCGCGGAGAAGGAGGAAATCGAACAAACGGCCGTGACACTGGCGACGGCGATCCCGCCGATCAGCAGTGGAAGTCGAGTGGGGAGTTTCATGAAAACAGGTGGGGGCTGAGAAGGATCGGAGACGGCGAAAGACCAGTCCTTGCGTCGCAAAACCAGTGTGGCTCAGCGATTTCGGTGTATGACATTCATCTGTCACGGAACGGCAACGCAAGCGTTGTGGCACCCTTCCCATTGACGAATGACCCTTCAAGGATTGATCGACGTCCGATTATAGACCGGCTCACCGGAACGACCAATCCTGTCGAGGCATTTGTCACTCGCGAGAACGAGAAACAGGGGGAATATCGAGTCATTCCGCCTGTTTCTGCTGGATTTTACCCAAGCTGCCCCGGAGGAAATTCGCGGAAGAATCATCCGGGAAACACGTGTTTTTCCTTGTGATTGCCTGGGGAAATCGCCTGGTCTGCGCCACATGTTGCTTTTTGCACTAAAAGTTACGGCGTTTTGATGACGAGATCTGGAACTTGCATCGGGCGTTGTTATACTGATGGACAGGGGAGAATGCCGATTTGTGTCGAAATTTTCGCTCTTTTCGGAGTTCCCTTCCCGCCTGGATTTTCAGCCGAAATGACCCACCGATTATTCGATGTGCCAACCTGACTTCCCTGAACATATTGTGACGTGGGCCTTTGCCTGAGTGCATTATTCCTGCGTCAATATCCGGTTTCAGGAAGTGGTTATCGTAACGATGACAGTTGATTCCCTTTCGAAGCAGTGCCAATTTGCTGAGGAGGTTCATGTGGTCGGAGATTGGTGCCGTTGTTTCGTCCCAAGTCGAGAATCCTCATTGTCGCGTCGTTAACTGTTGAGACTGGGAGAGATCGAACATGAAGAAATTGGGTTCCGTGCTGTCGTTGTGTGCGATTGCTTCGTTGATGTGCCTGTTTGCACCACATCAGGCAGAAGCACGTCCTCCGTACATGAAGGGGTTCAACGAAAAGTATGGTGAAGTTGAAACCATCAAAGCAAGAGCAGAAGAACTGAAGTGCGGTGTTTGCCACGGTGAAGGGGGCAAAAACAAGAAAGTCGTCAGCGACTACGGAAAAGCACTGGGTCAGGCTCTCGGCGGTAAAAACGTGAAAGAAGCGGAAAAGATTGCCAAGGCTTACGAGACAATTGAAGCCAAGAAAGACAATGGCAGCGACAAAACTTACGGAGAAGAACTGAAGGCAGGGAAACTTCCCAAGCTGGCTCCGTAATATTGATATGCGTCAAAGCGACGTGACTTTTCGACTCAATCCAGTCGGACAGAATTCAGGCACAAGAGAGACCTCTCTCTTGTGCCTTTTTGTTATTAGAGCAACTTGTAAAATGATTTCTCCGTCCCCGCCCGTGTTATTTCAGACAGACGCGAGTTTCGATTGATGAAACGCAACTCGCCGAGTGGCTGCACTCGGTTCGTGCGAGATTAATGCGGTCCAATACAAGAAGAGTCAGTCTTGTGTGCCACTGCTCTGCGAGCAGTGCCGAATGTCAAAACGAGATTGACTACGGAAAGACGTTGGATAAAAGAAAGCTGTTCTGACGTTTGCACTGCTCCCAGAGCAATGGCACACGAATCAAACGTTTCCATTTCAGGCACCCGGCCGCAAGTCAGAAACTCACGGCAATCCGTTTAGTTTGCGCAAGGTCCATTCCGTCATTGCCAGTCCGCAGAAGAGAACAAAGATCAGCCAGTGACTGGAAAGGGAAATGTCTTCCTGGACCTGATCATTGGAAGAGGCTTTCTGAAACAGTTCCGGTAACCGGTTCAGTTCGTTCAGATACAGAAACTCTCCTCCGGTCGCAGCGGCGATTTGTTCCAGTAACGGGCGATTGGCATGAACGTCCTGCCGTTCCTGGGACAGTTCTTCATTCACAATAAGCACTACTTCCGGAAGTGGCTGTGTCATCTCTGCATCGGTGAGTTTCAACTGCACCTGATACTCTCCAGCCGGCAACTGTTGCACCGTCGCTTCCCGAATCAGCCGATTCCCCTCGCGTGCCTGAAGCGGGACGGTTTGCGTATAAGGGCGTCCTTCCCCTTGTCGTGTGAGAATCGCCTCCAGGGAAAGGTTGGGGAACTGCGTGAGAAAACGTTCGTCCAGACGAGTCTGAATGAGGGCCGGTTTTCCCTGCTTGATCACAGAGTTCTGCAGGCGGAGTCGAATGGAATCGTTCCCGGCTCCGGCTTTGAAGGAGACCGCCCAGCGAACGAGTTGTCCCCAGAAGCGGTGGTGATAACGGTCTCCCACACGGAACCGCCAGCGCCAGGTGCTGTCGAGACCAATCCAGATCACTTGCCCCGCGCCGACATAATGCTGAGCGATCAGCGCGTTCTCCCGTTCCGATTCAAGAGTCGGTGATTCTCCGGGAAACTGTCCTGTGGCCCAGACACTGGCTCCGCCACGAGCCCGACCGACAACTCCCCACGAGTGCCCCGGCAACTCTTTCCAGATTCGTCGCGACTCCTCCCGTTCCTGCGATAGCTGAAACATGGGAAGCTGCTCTCCATCCGGAGCGATGGACAGCCGGAACCCGCGCGATTCCGGGAGGCCGATCTGATTGGAAACATTCGGCTCAATTTCACGCGGTTCGGTAATCGGCAACAGGTCTTCGAGGAGCGTTCCCTGATAGGCAAACGGAACGAACTGTTTTCCTGCCGTGAGAACCAGCGTTCCCCCTTCGTCACGAAGATAACGATCCAGATCCTGCCAGTGTTCTGAGGACAGGTCATTCGGGGAAACATCCCCAATCAACACCAGATCGTATGTCGAGAACGGAGTCTGTTGCGACGGAACCGAAGCCACATTTTCCAGCTGATTCGGGAAGTAAGGTTTGGGAAGAATCCCAAGATAGGGCTGGTCGAACAGCACCTGATCCAGTGACACCTGCGGATCGCGTGACAGGGCATCACCCAGGTATCGAAATTCCCAGCGGCTCTCCCCGTCAATAACCAGCACACGGGCACGGTCATCGACAACATTGTACGCAAAATCGGCACTGTTATTATCATCCCGCGTTTCCTGCGGCGCCACATCCAGCCACAAACGAAATCGATGGCGCCCCACCTGTTTTTCAGGCAGAGTGAACTCCACTTCCGTCACCGCGGCAGTGGGAGTAATGGTCTGTTGCAGGGGAGCCTGATCCGGTGAATCGATTGCCTGTAGAAAGACGGTGACCGGTTCTCCTTCAAATCCGGATGTTTGCAGAATCGCCTTGATTCGTGGCTGATCGGTCAGAAAGACTGACTCCGGGTGATCCAGATGCAGCACCGCCAGATCGCGTGGGCGATGTTCCGATCCCACCAGCACCGTATGAACCGGAACTCCGAGTCCCTGCAAGCGCTGCACAAGTGCCGAGGCGGGAGCTCCGGTGGTGTCATGGCCATCACTGAGCAAGACAATTCCGGCCAGAGGAACCGAAGAGGACTCACCCGTCACCGGTTCTGCGAGTGTGACCAACCGGGACTGATTCCGATTCACGATTGATTCAAGACTGATAAACGGTTCCTGAAGTTCTTTCCCTGCGATGGGGGCGAGAGTCTCAGAGAGAACGGCAAATTGAAGTTGCGAGTTTCGTTCCAGTTCTTTGAGCAACGCCGACGAATTCTGTTGAAGGGTTCGTCGCATCATTTCCAGACGAGACAGAGACGATACTTCCTGAAGCTGTGACTTCAGATTTTCCTGTCGTACTTTCCCCAGTTGAGCCGCTTGTTCGGAATCAGACGTTTCGCCGGGATCGGTCCAGACAAGTTCCTGTCCGGCCTGTAAGTCGTCGATCCAGCGTTGTGCCCGGCCTTGAGATTCCTTTGTTCCAAATGTTCCCAGTGCCGACGCCCAGCGGAGCTTTTCCAGTTCGGTCCCCTGCAGATCGACCGTGTCCATGCTCTCCGAGACGTCCATGGCAATCAGAACACGATCGGACCGGACAGTCTCCTGCGACCAGCTCCAGACCGGTTCCATCAGAGTGAAAAAGAGAGCGAAGACCAAAGCCGTCCGGAGTGACAACAAGGTCAGTGCGAGTCGACGGGAAACGAGTTGCCGTTCATCCCGAAACAGAGAGACCATGGCCGTGACACATCCCGTCGCCAGCAGCAACACGGTTCCCCAGTACCAGGCGTTGTCTATGCTGTGAAAAGAGAGTGGACCACCGATCAGGCGGACCACACCGACCAGACCTCCGGCCACTGCCAGAAAGGCGACTGCGGCTCCGGCAACCCAGGTCCAGTGTTTCATCATGAGGTTGTTGAAGATGATTGCGTTTGCGTTGGGAGCCATGCTCATGTCGAGTCAGCAGCATGAGCATGCCAAACGAAATAGGGACGCCCATTCATGTTCGCCCTGCTGACGCGATGCGAGCATGTCACCCGTTCAATCCTGACAAACGCGTCAGAGAAAACCGGATCCAGACAAACTGTATGATCCCACTTCAGGATTTTTGCAGGACAACGTCGATTTTTCTTGTCCAACAGTCCCGTTTGTGAATTCTTCGAGCTAAAATTCTCGACAGACTTTCCCATCAACGGAAATAAATTCAATGAAAATGGCACTGGTGCCAGTGGATGGCGGCGAACCGATTCTTCTGGATAAAGCGATTCTGCTGCTAGGGCGCGGCGCAGAATGCGATGTCGTGGTTGCCTCCAGTCGCAAGGTGTCGCGCAAACATTGCTGTGTCGCCCGCATTGAAGACCGGTTCGTCATCCGTGACCTGGCCAGTATGAACGGCGTCCGCATCAACGACTCTCAGGTAAAAGAACAGGCCGTGCTCCTCGAAAATGATTTCCTGTGGGTCGGAGACGTCGGATATCAGATGGTCCCCTACCCCCGCATGCAACAGGTTCGAAAGTCATTTCAGAAGGCCATTGCCGCTGACATCCGTTCCTCCGCCCGACTTCCCGGCGGAAAGGCGATTGCCGATTCTGTTGAACTCGTTTCGGCCGCTCCTCCTCCGGAACGCGTGATTCCAGAGGAAGAAATTCTGGAACTGGACGACAGCGATATTCTGGAATGAGGGCGATTTCCGGGAGGGCGAAGCTCCTGCTGAGCCGCACGAAAGGTCATGCTTTCTATGGTTTGCGGCTCGGCGGGAGCCTCGCCCTCCCAAGCGATTTTTAATAAAGCGAAAGCCCTGGTCGCAAATCGCATGATGGCTGACCGCGTGCCGGTCTTCTGGTAAGATACCAGGCATGGAAGCCCCTGCCCCGTTTCGTCCGAATTATTCCCGCGTCTGGTTGATGTTCTTTCGGAACTCACTGGTGCGGGCGATGATGTTTCGTGGGCACTTTCTGATTGAAATGCTCACACAGACATTCTGGATCGCGGCCCAACTGGTCTTGTTTCAGATCATCTACGGAAAAGTCAGTCGGATTCAAGGCTGGTCGCAATACGAATACTTTGCCTTCCTCGCGACCGGAATGCTCATCAACGGTCTGGTTGAAGCGTTCTTCATGCCCAACTGTGCGAACCTGAGCGAGAAAATCCGCACCGGCAGCATGGACTTCGCCATGCTCAAACCGATCGACACCCAGTTTCTGATTTCATTTGAAACAGTCGATTTTGCGATGATCAATCAGGTGGTGATCTCTCTGGGAATTCTTGGGTACTCTTTATGGTATCTGGGAGTGACGATCACCATTGTCAATGTGCTGCTGTACCTGCTGCTGGTAGTGATCGGTGTGATCCTGTTTTATTCCCTGATGATTACACTGGCGAGCACCAGTATCTGGATGGGGCGGAATCAGAGTCTGTATGAATTCTGGTTTTATATCACTGTTTTCGCTCGATATCCCCAGAATTTTTATCGTCAGGTTCAAGGGACAGAGATCCTCTGGTTTACCTTTTCTTTCCTGCTCCCGATTCTGCTGGTCGTCACCGTCCCGGCCCGGGTTCTGCTTGAGAAAACATTGGAACCCAATGCGATTGTTCTCGTCATCGCCCCGACAGCGACTCTGATCTGCCTGTTCATCTCCCGCAAGATCTTTAACTGGTCGCTGAAACATTATCGTAGCGCGAGCAGTTAAGAGTTGTACATAGGGTGCGTCCCGACGCACCCTGCAAGGCTGCACGGCGAATGTTATTGCTGACTTGCAGAACTACTTTTTTGACTTCTTCATCTCAATCAAAAACTCATTTTCTCCTTCCCCAATCAATTTGCTCAATTGCGAAGTGGCTGAACCTCGATACCTGGTTGGAATGTCTGCGGGATTTGGTGCAGGAGCTTCTCCGCCGTTCATATCCATTGCGGACTCCAAAGGCAAAGGAAGGACCGTGACGACATAATTTCCCACGGAGAGCCGGGAAATCTTGTACTTTCCGGCAGCATCGAGCTGCCCTTCTCCGCTTGATCCCGATAGTGCGTCATAGAAGCTCACCAGCCCCTCTGTCACGGGAGTTCCTTCAAATGTGACCGTTCCGGAAACCGTGCCTGTGGGACCGGCAGGAGAGCGGTGATCGCCGCAACCAACGATCATGATGATTCCCCCCACAACGCCACTCAAAATAGCCGCATTCCACCATCTGCTCATTTCCAATCTCCTGAATCAACATCACTCATCACGTTTGCCACGAATCGGCTGAAGAACATCTCCAGCAACAAACCTGTTAAGAGGAGAACATCCTGTTTGCGCACCGGTCTTCAAATTCATCAATGTAGAGGGGATGAATTTATCGCGTGCCACATGACAATTTGTCCCCTCAGTCCTCCTCCCCTGTCCCTGTTGAGAGTGACCGGAGAGGAGAGTTTTGATGACAACTGAAGTAGATTCTCAGTCGCGGCTTAGAATTCCCCGAGAACATTCCCGTCATCGCGATCCGAGAGATTCTGCAATGTGGGGAAATGAAGTGAATCGCTCACAAATTGAGTGTGCCCATCGGCAAATAGGAGAAATGCTCCCCCGGCATGGATCGACTGAATCGGCGTATTCGGCGCACCATCCGCTGTCTTGCAAGGATTATTGGCTCCGCAAGAGGTGTCAGGTGACTTATCGTTGATTTTATAAGCTACTGAAGACTGGGACCATGTTCGCCTCCCGACTGTCCCGTCTCCGTTCACGCTGCCTCTCCACTCAGCTCCCATCTGGCTTCCATAGTTGTAACTCGCTCGAATATCGATTTGGGTGCCTGCAGAATTAACCCCCCAGTCAGATTGTTCACCGATGAGCACCGTATTGGAGGAACCATCTGTGACATCGCGCATGCCGATCCGTCCATTATGAATCATACAGCCTCCTCCGGAAACAGGACCACGGGTGGATGTTTTATCTGTCGTTCGGTGCACAATGCTGCCATTGATTGCAGTATAGGTTGCCACTTTGAAATTCCCCTGGGGATTTGCAGACGCCAGAACGTTTGCCAGTGGAGATGACGGACAAGTCATGTACGGAGCCGACCAATGCTCCAGCAACTCCTTGTTCACGGTTCCCATTGAGCCTCCCCAACCACAGTTAACACGGAGTTCCAGTTTGTTGAAGAGAGACGCCTGATCAGCATAAGGGAGCGTCAGAATCCACCAACTGAACATGTAGTTCGAAGCGGCCGGATCGTGGGGAAGCCCGCCGATGCTGGCCGGAGGAAAGCAATTGAACACATCGTGGTAATTATGAATCGCCAGTCCGATTTGCTTTAGATTGTTATTGCACTGACTGCGTCGAGCAGCTTCCCGGGCCTGTTGCACCGCCGGCAGCAGGAGAGCGACAAGAATGGCGATGATCGCGATGACCACCAGCAGTTCAATCAAAGTAAATCCGCGAGAAGAAAGGGGAGAAGAAGAGCAAGCAGAACGAAGGGAGGATTGATGACGACCAGAGCGGTGAAATGCTAAGATACTGTGGAAATAGTTAATTTGCGTGAAATGGGGCGGAGGTGGTGTAGCTGAGTCCGTGCAATTAGAAAATGCGCGCATCATGAGAATGCTCCCATAAGAAAAGGGAATTGGCACGCCGCAGTACCACATTTCAATTAGAGAGCGACGAACAAAATGACTTACGGCGACCGGCAAAGAAGATGCAAAAAGAGATGAAATGTAGAATTCATTTCGAAACGCTCTGTAACTTTATATCATAGAAATTAGATATAAGTCATGTCAATTGTAAATGCTGGTCGATCGATGCCGTTCTGAGAAAATCGAGAGTTACATAGGGTGCGTCCCGACGCACCGCAAACGTCAAACAGGGTCTCCTTTTAGGCCCTGTCGTTCTTGATCATGGCGATGGAAACCATCATTCCCGTTAAAACGGTGCGTTGAAACGCACCCTACAGGCTAATCTTTTGTGCAGGCAGACCATTTGAGAACGGGCTTTTTGGCGGCCGTGACTTCATCCGGGCGGCGAATCGGTGTGGTGTGTGGAGCTTCGTGAAGCATGTCTGGGGATTCTGTGACGATCTGGCGAACGGCTTCCACAAAGGCATCCAGAGTTTCTTTGGATTCCGTTTCCGTCGGCTCAATCATCAGCGCTTCCGGAACAACCAGCGGGAAGTACACCGTCGGGGCATGGAACCCGTAATCGAGCAGGCGTTTGCAGACATCCAAAGCGGTGATTCCCTGGCGGTCTTTCAGCGACTTCGCCGACGCCACGAATTCATGCATGCAGTATTCACCGTTCGGAGTTGGCAGGACATCCTTCAACTTGGCTTTGAGATAGTTGGCATTCAGCAGCGCGTGCTCGGAGACTTTGCGAAGTCCCTGTGCTCCCAGTGTGCGAAGGTAAAAATATCCTCGCATCAGAATGCCGACGTTTCCGAAGAACGTCCGAACCCGACCGACTGATTTTTTCGGGGTCGACAACTGGAATTGTCCGGCGTCATCACGGGTCACGACCGGACCGGGAAGGTAGTCGGCCAGGAATGATTTGACTGCAATCGGACCGGCACCCGGCCCCCCTGCTCCGTGAGGACCGGTAAACGTTTTGTGAACGTTGTAGTGCATCATGTCCCCGCCGAAATCACCGGGTCGGGTGATTCCGAGAATGGCGTTCATGTTCGCCCCGTCGATGTAAACCAGTCCTCCGGCGGCATGGACGATGTCGGCGATCTGGGCGATTTCTTTTTCGAAGAGCCCCAGTGTGTTGGGGTTGGTGATCATGAAAACGGCCGTGGAGTCGTCCACTTTGGAACGCAATTCATCGAGATCGACGAAGCCGTTCTTCGAGCCGTTTAATTGAACGCAATCAAACCCGGCGAGCGCAGCGCTGGCCGGATTTGTGCCGTGCGCGCTGGAGGGGAAGAGCACCTTGGTTCGCTTTTCCCCTTTATCGCGGAAGTATGCTGCGGCGACGAGCAGTGCGGCGAACTCCCCTTGGGCACCGGCGGCCGGTTGCAGAGAAACGGCCGGTAACCCTGCAATTTCTCCCAGCATTTCCTGCATTTCATGCAGAATCTCCAGCATTCCCTGTGAATTCTCCGGCCGCTGGTACGGATGGAGATCACCGATACCGTGAAGTTTGGCGAGCCGTTCATGCCGCTTGGGGTTGTACTTCATCGTACAGCTTCCCAACGGGTAGAAATGGGTGTCGACACACATGTTCTTCGTCGACAGATTGACGAAGTGACGCACAACGTCCCCTTCTGCCAGTTCCGGCAAGTCAGGAGGAGACTGCGAAAACGCGTCACTCGGAAGCAGCGAATCGAGCGGAACGTCCGGGACATCACTCGCCGGAAATTGCGCCGCACGGCGTCCGGGGGAGGAAAGTTCAAACAATGGTTTTGTCGAAATCGTGTTACGCATGGGGAATGTGAGGGATCAGGATTCAGAGGTCAGGATTCAGCAGAGACGGGGCGTTGCACTCATTTATCGCAACGCCGCGGCGAGGGCGTCGATTTCTTCTTTCGATCGGGTCTCGGTCACGGCCACTAGAATTCCTTCCTGTGTTGCGGAAGGAACGAGCGGGAAGCGGGACAATTCCGGACCGATATCAAAACCGGCAGACGCGGCCTGCTCGATCACACTGCTGACAGAGCGTCCGTTCACTTTGAGCGTGAACTCTTTGAAGAACGGAGAAGAGAACATCAGTTCCACACCGGGAATGCTGGTCAGTTGCTGTGCGGCGTAATGGGCTTTTCGGAGTGACAGTTCCGCCACCTCACGAATTCCCTGCGGTCCGAGCAGCGAGAGATAAACCGTGGCCCGAAGTGCCAGTAATCCCTGATTCGTGCAGATGTTACTGGTGGCTTTATCACGACGAATATGCTGTTCACGGGTTTGCAGTCCCAGTGCGTAACAGGTTCGTCCATCACGGTCGGTTGTCTGGGTAATCAATCGTCCGGGCATCTTGCGGACAAATTCCTGACGGCAGGTAAGAATCCCCAGATACGGTCCGCCGTATTGCAGCGGAATTCCCAGTGACTGCCCTTCCGCGACCGCAATGTCCGCCCCGTAATCTGCCGGACGTTTCAGAAGTCCCAGGCTGATCGGATCGAAGGAAACCACCGAGAGAGACCCGTTTTTATGGGCCAGTTCGCTCAGTTCGGTCACGTCTTCCAGACACCCGAAGAAATTGGGATGTTGATAGACGACACAGGCGGTTTTGTCGTCAACCAGACCGGCCGAAGCCTCAAGGTCGGTCTTTCCGTCACGCACCGGCAGCACCACCACTTCGGTTCCATGATCTCGGAGATAGGTTTCGATGATGTGCCGGTATTCCGGGTGAACGGCTCCAGAGATCGCGACTTTGTCATGGCGTCCGTTGATACGCATTGACATGAACACGGCTTCGCTGGCAGCGGTTCCTCCTTCGTACAGACTGGCGTTGGAGACATCCATTCCGGTCAGTTCACAGATCAATGTCTGGAACTCGAAAAACGCCTGCAACGATCCCTGACTTGCTTCCGGCTGGTAGGGGGTATAAGCAGTGTAGAACTCACCCCGTCCGGTCACTTCATCAACAACGGCCGGAACGAAGTGGTCATAGGCACCGCCGCCGAGGAAGCAGACACGATCAGCCCGGTTGTTTCCGGCCAGTCGTTTGACGTGCTGTTCGAGTTGCAGCTCCGGCAACGCGGGAGGAAGATTCAACTCGCGTTTCAAACGGAGTTCTTCCGGAACCTGCTGAAGCAGTGTTTCGATGGAAGGAACACCAATCGCCTGAAGCATTTCCTCTTGCTGACTCTGGTAACTATACAGATAAGCCAATTTCCCGATCCTCATGATTCCAGTTTGTGGTGTAACCACTCTGTTCTGACAGGTTCACGAACGTGGTTCGCAGGCTCGTTGGCCTGCTCAAACTATGTTCCGCAACCTGTTATTTCAGATTTGAAGCTCCGGTGTGCGGCCTGATGACGCTCCATCAGAACCGCATTCCACGGCAATGCTTCCAGAGGGAATCACAGCATGGAGGCGACCGGAAATCAATGGTGACGGAAAAGAATCAACGCCAGTCCGGTGGAAAGAGTCGTTTCCATCAACGTGGATCGATCAGTCTGGAAAAAGTAGAGGAACCACGGAATGGACGGAAAACACGGAACGAATCAAGCAAGTTGCCACTGGGGTGGCCGCGATTGCTTGCAATCGGGGCGGCGAAGCCGTGAGAGGCGGCATACGTGAAGTCTCTCCCCCAGAGCCTCTCTCCAATCAGAACGATTCCTCACCTGTGCTTCAGGCCGATCAGGAGTCCGCAAAGTGTGAGCAATGGCTTCGTGTGGCTGCGGCACCCCGATTGCGAGCAATCGCGGCCACCCGGATCAGCTCAACTTCTGACCGCTAAACTGTTACAAGATGCAGAGGGACCACGGAAAAGACGGAAAACACGGAACGAATCAAGCGACACGGCACACTCTGGAACACCACCCGTCGTTTCAGTGAATCACCGAGATTTCTGCACGATCTGCTTTTTCATTTCTGTTCCGTAATTTCCGTCTTTTCCGTGGTTCCTCTGAATGATTCAGGCTACGCGACTGCTCGCGGATTTTTGAGCAACCGAAACTCTTCGTGTTCGATGATCTGGTCCCCGGCAATTCCCTGTTTGCGTCCCTTCAATCGGGTCCGTAAGGCACGTCGCATGGTCTGATGAAAGCCGACGGACGTTGCGAACATCGTTAGCAGGTCCACAAATTTCGTATCGGACGCGAGATCCGGTTCGGTCACGGTGACATAAGCGTTGTAGCCGAATCCGATGAGGGCGCCGTCGATATCACCAATTTTTCGTCCTTCGGTTTCGATGGTAAAGTCGGCTCCGACCGAGACCCATTTTCGTTTGATCGTCACATACCACATCCGCGACCGGCGTTCCTGAAAGTAGCAGAACGTATAAATCGACGGATAACGGTAACGCAACTGGTTCTCATGAATCTCTGACAGATACCGGGTTCCTTCGATAATTCCGGTGAGAGACAACAGCGGCTTTCCGGCGCCGCAGGAGCGGTGCAGTTCCGTCGTAATCAGTTCTTCAACGCTTCCCACCCAGCGGATACGTGTGTCTGTCTGGCGAAAGAGCTTGAGAACCAGTCGGCGCGTTTCCAGGTCAGAAGGACGCAACTTCATGACCGGATCGTACAGCATCTGTTTATGCAGTTTTTGAGTCTGAGCTTCAGTCAGGCTTCCGGTGGGGCGAATCTGACGGCGTAACGTTTCCTGTCGAGCCAGCTGAATTGTTTCCAGACGCTTTTTCTGTTCCTCTTCCGCCGGATTCCAGGCATCCGTCCGGATTCCCACCATGTGCGTCTGGTCCCACTTTCCACTGGCATTGTCCTGAGTGGAAACGGTGCCGCAGACATCCATGTTCAGGCCGAACTGCCGGTCGTCTCCGGACCGCAGGCGCTGAAACAATTCCAGATTCGTCGGATGCACCCCGATAAAGGTCCACATGTCGACGTAACGACGGGTTCCCTGAAATTTCTTTTTCCGATTGAATCTGATCAACGGCATGCGTCCGTGCCTTGAAATGTCAGCCACATTGAAAATGTCAGTAACATTGCCAAAATGTGGCAATAGAGAATGCCAGAGGGGCCAACTGCTCTTTCTGTTTATCGTCAATTGGCGAGGCTCGATCCGCTTTAATGAGGATGCGAACTTGAATTTTTTTGCCTCAACCCGCAGAAACGGATCACCAGTCTGCTCCACTCGCCGTCAATCGGCGAATCTTGCCGAACAGTCGTCAACCGGCCACGTCGTTTTGAAAATTAGATCTACTGCTGTGTCCAGCCTGAGTCTGCGTGTTGCCAGAACTGTTCCGAGGCTCATTGGCCGCTCTCACTCTGCCCAACCCGAAAATTGAGAATGGACGACGCACGACTCTTCAGGTGGAACGTAAGCTTCGGGGCTGCGGCCTCTCACGGCTGCGCCGCCCCGATTGCAAGCAATCGCGGCCACCCAAACGCTTTCCGTATTTTGAATTTCGAATTTTTCCCCATCATTCCCCTGTTTAAATTCATTCGAGAGATCCATGCGTATCAAGATTTCTGTTCCGACCAGTGCGTTACAACGTGATTTACGCAAAGCGATTCATACTGCGATGCAACTTGGTGCGCATGGCGTGCAGTTTGACTTACGCTCGGAAGTGACGGCCGACCATTTTGGGGACTCGGCCCGACGACAGCTTCAAACCTATCTTTCCGAACGAAATCTGGAACTGGCCTCCGGGCATTTCCCACTCAACCGTCCTCTGGCGGAACCGGAACGACTCGACCAGCGCCTCGCGGCGCTGAACTCGGCGATCGCACTCGCCTCGAAGCTGAAAATTCGTTGTCTTACACTTCAGCCGGGAGAACTTCCGGACGTGGAGAGTCTGCAACGGGGAATTCTGCTGCAAATTCTGAGTGAACTGGCGACTCAGGCGAATTTACACGGAGTGACACTGTGCCTGCTTTCCGGAGGAGAACCGGCTGCGGAGTTGAAACAACTGATCAGTCACATTAAGACCGGTCAAGTGATGATCGCCGCCGATCCTGCCGACTGGGTTCTTCAGAGTCGTCCTTACATTACCGAATTCAGAGAACTGTTTGGTTACATCGGGCACATTGAAGGACGTGATGCTTCTCGTGGAGGAGGACGGGAAGTTCCCATCGGGCAAGGAGAGATCGACTGGAACGAACTCGCGGCGCTTCTGACTGAAATGGGTTACGCCGGGTGGATCAACATTCAGCGAACGGTCGGCAATGACCGCGTCAACGATATTGCCCGCGGCGTTCAGTTCGCCCGACAGTTGTTTATGGTGGGAACGCCGTAAAACCGACTTCAACACGGGGCGAAAGACAGAATCTTCTTGTTCCCAAGCTCCGGTTTGGGAACACACTCGACGCCAAGCTCCGCTTGGCCAGTCCTTGATCAATCCCAAAATAAGTTCCTGGGTGGCCCGACTAACATGGCTTGCTTCTACCCACATTTTTCTCGTTGACGCTCACCATGGGGATGAAGAACGGATCTTCGCAACCATCTGCCCTGAAAGGGCTTCATAACACAGCCCAGGGTTGCTCACGAAGTGAGCGCACCCTGGGTTGATGGAGACATCATTTCGGGTCGACCCCGAAGGGGTTGCACAATCCGACTTCGTTGTGCCACCCCTTCAGGGTGGGTTTGTCAACTCGACGTTCTTCCACCCAGGGTGCGCTCACTTCGTGAGGCGACCCTGGACTGTATTGTCAAAACCCCTTCGGGGTAAATAATGGTTAATGGTTGGGGCATCCATGAGGACTGAAGAACTGTCAAAAAATGTAGGTAAAAATAAGCCACATTGGCCGGGCGACCCGGCCTTCTCAATGACTCTTCTACATCGGGAACTGATTTCAGGACTATTCCTTAGTTGCATCTCTACAAAAAGAACGGGACTTGTGAGTCAGGTTGTCATTGCGTGAAGCAGAGCTTCGGGGCAAGTGCGTTCCCAAGCCGGAGTTTGGGAACGAGGATGCCTATCCGCGTCGTGCTGGTCTTTTGCTGGTGGTCTGGCAGACATCTGTAACCCGGCCGACGTCATTCAGGGCGATATGAAATCGGTCATCACCTTCTAAGCGATGGACGGTCATATGGTTGTCGCTGCTGACCTTAGCCAGATAGGGGCGCAAGGACGGTTCATTCAATGCCCGTAACTTGCCCCAGGAACCGTCTCCCAGATAAAGCACGCCATGCTTGTCATACATTCCGTTTGTTAACGGATGAGATCGCTTAAAGGTATGGTCGTGATGCTCCAGAACCAGGTCGATTTTGTATCGTTCGAAGAGAGGGCACCAGAGTTCCCGTTGTTTATGACCCGTTCCAGGTTTTCCATCTTTTCCTTCGGTCGCCCGAAACGATGGGTAGGATGGGATATGGTAAGCGACAATCACGTGCTGACGGTCTTCCCGTTCAGCTAATGTCTTTTCAAGCCAGTCCGTCTGCTCCCCTTCCACAGGACAGAGATGTCCGGTGTCCAGCATCACAAGGCTCAGGTAATCTCCGATATCAAGCACCCCGTATGTCGTTTCGGAAAACAGGCCGTCAAAGAAACTGAGATATTGAGGGGCAAGTTTGCGGTCCGTTGCATAGCCGCCGTTGACTTCATGATTTCCGATACAGGACAACATGGGGATCAAACGTCCGGCGGAATCCACCATCTGAGCATGCCAGTTCTGCAGGAACTTCGTGAAGGTGTCCGGAGATCTTCCGTTATCATAAGCCAGGTCTCCCCCGAGAAATGCAAAACGGGGTTCCTGCATGGCCGCAATCTGGTTGATTCGCACTGCTTCCTTGCCAATTCCGCTGTCTCCTCCGGAGACGAACTGAATGGTGTTAGTTGCCTTAGCCGGCATCGTCCGAAACCGGTGAATGGCGCCGGTGCCACTGACCCGAATCTGGTACTCCGTATCCGGCTTCAATCCGGTCACTTCGCAGCGATGAAGTTTCAGTTCCGTCTGCTGATACGGACGAGTTTCCGTAACATGTGTTTTCCATTCATCACGGTCAAGTTCTGAGACATAAAATTTTCCTCGAGCAGGAGTATTCAACTCCAGCCACTGGACAGTGATGGTCGTGGTTGGATCACTCTGCCAGGTCAGCATTAACGTGTCGGGGGCTGGTGCTTTTCGGTCTTTCTTTTTCTCGTCCGTCTGAGCGAACGCTTTCCGTGGACCTTGCAAGCCGAGCCCGGATGTTGCTGCCAGTCCTGCGAATGAAGCACCAAGAAACTCTCGTCGCCGCCAGTTGTTCATAATACTTCTCTCTTCATTGACTGATATCGTATTACTTCTTCAGATGGAATTCGAACTGATTCTTATTATCTGACCGGACTTCAGCCGTCAGCCCGCTCTTCGCCCCGTTAGCATAGCGAATCGGTAAGGACTGGTATTCCACATTATCAACAAAATAGAACTTTTTGACAGTCACCTGATAGCTGCCTGCTACTGCACCGTCATTCTCTTCAAATGTTCGAAGTTGAAATCGTCCCTGTGTATCCGTGGTTCCCGCAGCCGCATACTGGTGCGACTGTGGAATGAAAACGACCGTTGCTCCTTCCACGGGAGCCTGATCCTGCATCACGATTCCGTGAACAGCAACTGTTTCGGGACGACCCGGTACTTTCGGTTTTGAACAGGAAGAAAAGGCACAGGCCAATCCGAACAGCATCATTGAAGCCGAAAGTTTAGAACTGGCCAACGACTTCACCCCCTTCGATCGATCCGAGTGAACCCCAGATTCCATATCGACTTGGTCCAGAGACCACCTCCTCAAGAGCCAGATTTCCGGTGTCAATGTTCTCGCTGACAAACCGGACCGATCCGTCTGCCAGAAGGATCGTCGCTCCTCCCGTATGATGGCTGCTGGCCGGAGCCTGTCCGTTGGAATGGTCGTTATTACTCTGCATGCATGTTGGAGAATTCGGGGGAAGAATCGTGTTCATGCCGGTATACGACACGACTCCGTTTGCCCAGCCTTTCCCACGCCAGGCTTTGCTCTCCGTCGAAGTCACTTTCAATTTACCTGAACTTCCGTCTCGCTCCAGAAAGCAGGTGACCGGGCTATCATAAACCTGAGCCCCGCGACCTCTGGCGACCCCTCCCAGGACGGCATCTTTATCGTCATTGGAGGCGATCTCCCCCATGGCGATTGTATTGCTGCTGCCATCAGTCAGGCTCGCCATCTTACGACATCGCTGGAATCCAAACATTCCTCGATTATCGTTTCGAACACGTGTTCGCACACTCACCGTTTCCGACCCGGAAATCCGCTGGCTGTTATCTCCCCAGCAGAATGCGTAATTCGTTGTTCCTCCCGTTGATGTCGTTTTTCCACCAAAAGAGGATGGGCAGTTCAGCGTTGTAATCACCGCTTTAAAAGGAGTGTAGTTTGCATTATCAGGTTTTGGTCCAAACGGAGCATAAGTTACACTTCCAATGGTCTGTGTCGAAGCAATCAGGTTGTACAAGCTGGTTTGATCCAGATAAGGCAGAAGTCCGATATATCCGCTGGCGCGAACGGCATTCGTGTTGACGTTGTCAGGAGTTCCTCCGTCAGCCTCACCTGTTCCTCCGCGTCCATAGGGAAAGACTCGATGAGAATCGTGATAATTATGCAGCGCCAGCCCGATCTGTTTCAGATTGTTCTTACACTGTGAACGCCGCGCTGCCTCACGAGCTTGTTGTACCGCAGGCAATAACAAGGCAACGAGAATCGCAATAATCGCGATGACCACCAACAGCTCGATCAGAGTAAAGCCTCGTCGGATCGGATGCTGAAGGATGATATTCTGGGAACTGTCGTTCTTCATGCTGGTACCTTGCTCAATGATATTGAGTCACTCTGTTTCGAAATGAACCCATTCAAGATTCACCAGAATGCCTGGTGGGAAATAACATGCTATTTTTGTAATTTTAATTTCGTGTGAATAACTATGCGTAAACGATGTTTTTCGTAAAAATGACTGTGTTAAATATCTGCATTTCTGTTTCTGAATCATACCTCTGAACGACGCCATGCATGAAGATGAAATTGCTTGTTGATCTGTGTGCTTGTGGCATGGCTTTGGTTTGATATGGGATGCTTAAAGTCCTGCTGCGAAAGTGAGTTGTTCGAACCGTGAGACCACTGGCCCCTGTATCGGCTGATCACCTCTGTTGATGAATTGGCAACGCAAGAACAGGTTGATCCGATTGATCAACAGCGTGCCTTGATTCGGAGTCATGACTTGATGACTGGAATGTGTTTTGTGCCCTGACCAGTCCCTCCACTGCACAGTGAGCAGAACGATGCTGCATGTCAGGGGCAGAACTCGGGATGAAGAACGTTCATCCCGATCGACTTCAAGAGCTTTCCGTCTGAGTCGAAGAGTCATTTTCTGAGCATGCTTCTCCGTATCAGTCCTGTTGGAAGCGGGCCTCTGCGCAGACCCACAGATTGAGCGGCAGTATCCCATCAGCAGGTGAATGAACTCTTGCACTTTTGTCACCTGATGACCGGTATCCCTCTCCTCGATACTCAAAGATGCTCGATGTCTCAGCACGCTAAGATACTTTTAGAGCCGCGAACAAAACCTCTCGAATAATCAAAATTCTCTTTCTGCGAGCGGATCGCGGAAGGTTTTGTCAGGGGTTCTTACTTTCTGTTTTGTTTCGTGACAGACTCCAATTGATTCTTCCGAGACTCATTACGGCAGAAAACAGGAATATCCAATGGCGTGTTCAGCGTTATGGCAGATATCAAGAGGATGCGAGCGGTTCCGCAAGACATTCTCTATCTGCTTAATTGTCGTCAGATTGAAATATTTGACAGAATTTTTATGGATTTCCTGTCTGTTGTCACAAGTTGTTTTTGTGAAATGGCTTCGGGTGATAATGTTCTTGTGGGGGCCGTGAGCCCGCCCCTTGGAAAAGTGCCCTTCTTCTGACACTCTGACACCAGTGGAAACACGTGTGACATGGCCACGTGCCAGATCAAAATGACCGTCAGGCTTGATTCCTGAAACCGATGTCGGCATCGTTCGGGTAGACATAGAGTTCACGTCTCGTAACTGGTTGAATTGTCTGGTCTTGCCATGCGGGTACGATTTTCAAACTGGTCTTAGCTGATCCTGACGATGCTGAAAATTCATCACAATTCAATCGTACAATCCTCAACAATCCGCTTGGGGAGTGAGGAAAAAATAGTGCGAACTTGGGTTGCTGGAAGGGTTTGGGCGATCTGGTTGCTTCTCGTTTTTTTAGGGAGTCCCTTATCTGGAGTCGCGGATGTTGTTTCCTCCTCTGGGGATGATCCGACTGGAAAACGGGCTCCCTGGGGGATCGTGACGTTGCGAAGTCTGGACCGGGCACGGGTGCTGGTTCGAGGAGTTTCCAACGATCTTCTCTGGCCGCCGCTGGTGGCATCGCTTCAACGACTGGATCGCATCGCAGAGATCCCCGGTTTGGATCCGGACGGCCCGATGGTTCTTCTGGTTCGTTTTCAGGGAACCAGTTTTGAGCAACCGCAACTCACTCTGGCACTGCCGGTGACGGATGGTCCCCGATTCATGCAGGTCTGCACCGCTCTCCCCTACCTGACGGTGGAGGAGATTCAGCAACACCGTTGGCGCATCAAAGGAGGAAACCATGAATTGACGATCGTCCAGAGCGATGGTCGTCTTCTGGTCACGAACCATGCCCCTTTGCTGGATCACCCGGAAGTCATTCATGATTGGCTCCGGAATCTTAATGTGACAATGGATTTCTCAATCCGCATTCAGCCGCATGGGATTCCCGAGGAGATCCAGATTCAATGGCGGGAATCAATCGTCAGGGAATTGTCCCGGTTGAGAACCCGTGTCGCGAAGTCTTCTGAGAAAGACGCCTTCCTGGCTCAGGCGGCCATTGATTTTCTGGAGAATGGACTCAAACGCTGGGAGAACGGAACCAGACAACTTGACATCGGGGTCCGTTTCGATGACGCCTTGCATGGGGAACTGAACTGGACAGCCTTGCCTGGCTCCGCGCTGGGAAAAGACCTCGCCTCGTTTCAACTGGATGCGGCTCGATTTGAACGGACAGAGCAAGAGACAGAAGCCTTCCCGGCAGCGGAAATGACCTTTGCTGTCGATGTTCCTCCTCCGATGCGGGTTCTTGCAGAACTCGCTTTCGATCGGGTGCGGGAGCACATGATTCGTGAAATCGGACCCCGGATCAAAAAAGAAGACCAGCGTCTCGCCGGGGGAGTCTTCGATGCGATTGCGGCGACCATTGCGACAGGACGTTTCGAATCCCATCTGGCGTTCGTTCCCGTGACCGAAGGGAGAATGGTGCTCTATGGCTCAATCTCCGGCCAACAATCGGATCGACTTGGAGAATCTTTGGCCACAGTGCTCCCGTATGCATCGCAGACCAAAGAAGTTCGCTCTGTTGAGATGAATGCGGTTCAACAGGGATCACTCGTTGCTCATCGTATTGTTCCCACTCATGTTCGCTCGGACGACCGCCTGCTGTATGGAGAGGATTCCGCTCTGTACATGGGAACCAATTCCTATGCATTTCTGTTTGCGGTTGGAGGAGCCGATTCTCCAAAGGTTCTTTCTCAACTGGAACCGGTTTCGGAAGAGACGCCGGCTCTGATGTCACTTCGCGTTCATCTCCGTCCCTGGCTGGTGCTGCTGGAACAGGAGAAGGCACAGGAACGGGAACTCTGGCAACAACTTCTGAGCGTGTTGCCAGAATCCGAGCCAAATGATTTGATGGAGTTTCGTGTCGCGACGAAACCAGATCAGTTGCAGATGAATCTGACTGTTGAAAAAGGCTTACTTCAAATGGCCGGTTCCTTCTTCTCGGGAACAACCAAACCTTAACGCCGGTGGCTTCTTCGGTAGATGACCTGAGCTTTCGCTTTATTGAAAATGGCTCGGGAGGGGGAGGCTCCCGCCGAGCCGCAAGCAGAGAGATCGCGTCATCTTTCATGCGGCTCAGCAGGAGCTTCGCCCTCCCGGAAGTCCATCTTAAAACAAGCAAAAGCCCAGATCGACGGTAACTGAGGCTTTTACGTATGCAGGCGTTTTCATTCGCCTGCATACGGTCGAGCAGGAGGCTTTGGCAGACCTCTCTCAGGTCAGTGTCCACCCGCTACGGGGTTCTCGTTTCAGGAACTGATCGGCCTCAGGACAGTTGACGGCCTGGAGTTTTTGAGAATCCCATTCCAGCTTCTTCCCGACCCGATAGGCGACATTTCCAAGGTGGTTCGCTTCGGTTAACGGTCCGGCATAAGAAAACGGGCTCCCGGTCGGAGTTCCATTCAGGCAGGCTTCGACCCATTCCCGGTGATGCCCCGGCGAATCTGGAATGAACGGTTGAGGACGCTGGAAATCAGCGAACTTGTTTTCCGGCAGCAGCACATTCTTTCCGTAATCAGAGAGCACCATTCCGTCATCCCCGATGAAAAGAACACCGTTGGCCCATTGAGGAATCTTGCCTGCAGTCCAGATTTCAGGTTTGTGCGTTCCCTGATACCAGGTCAACGTGCAGGCCGGTCTCTCGCCGCGTGGACCATAGGTGTATTTGGCCGACATCGATGCCGGAGCCAGTTCCGGATGAGCGGGTGGCCCGAACGCCTCAATGGTTTGAGGAGCATCCAGATTCAACGCCCAGAACGGGAGATCAATCCAGTGACTTCCGAGATCGGACATGGTTCCGTTCGCGAAGTCCCACCAGCGATACCAGCGAGGGCCGGGAAAATAAACGTTGTGATAAGGACGTTCCGGAGCCGGTCCCAGCCAGAGATCCCATTCCAGATGGGGGGGAGGCGTCATTGATTCGGTTGGTCGATTGTCGACGAAAACATCTCCATGGGCTTTGGCCTCTTCTGCGGACTGCAATCCCCAGGCGCGCGATACCCAGACATGAACTTCACGAACCGGACCAATCGCTCCGGACTGAATGAGTTCCACGACCCGACGATAGTTCGGCATTCCGTGAATCTGTGTTCCCATTTGCGTCGCGACTTTTGCCTGAGCCGCCGCTTCCGTGATGAGCCGGGCTTCATACACGTTCTGGGTCAGCGGTTTCTCGCAATAGACATGCTTGCTCGCCTTCAGTGCCGGGAGCGTGGCATAGGCGTGAGTATGTTCGGTGGTGCTGACAACGACCGCATCGACCTTCTCCAGATTGGTGTTCAGTTCCCGGAAGTCGACATAGGTTTTCGCGTCAGGATAAACCCCGGCGGCTGTGTTCAGCGAATTACGATCCACATCACACAGAGCGACCACATTGACTTCCGGAGAGCCAGCGATGGCCTTGAGATTGGCTCCCCCGCGTCCCCCGACACCAATAAACGCGACGTTCAGTTTCCCGTTGGGGGAACTTCCTTTCGACAGCGCGGGAGCGACAAACAGCGCCGACCCGGCAACGACACTCTGCTTCAGAAACTGGCGACGGGAACGACGAAATGATGTCATTATTCACTCCACTCTGTTGAAGACATGGCCTCATGTATTCAAGTAGCTTACTGGATTGTGTGAGAAGACGGAAACCACTTCAGTAGAGTGCATCGCGACGCACCGAGTTCATGGCGGGTGCCTGGGGCACGGTACCCGAATTCTCTTTGTGATTGGATGTTCATTGCCTCAGTCTTGTCGAAACAGTTGATACCCCATCTTCGTTTAAGGAACAGTCTGAAAATAACTTCCCGGTTTCACATTGCCCGGGAAGTTTGCCTATTGGGTTTTTTGCTACCCACTATCTACTCCCCACTTTTCTCCTACTTATTTCGGGACTGTTCCAAAGAGGACTGGGGGCCATCATGATTTTCCTTCTTTTAGGCTTTCGTTTCATGGGATGATTTTCGATATCGATCGTTGCGTGAGTGCCCCGTCCACTCTGCCTCGCGCCTCGCCGGTATGATGGAACTTGAAAGAGATTCTCACGCGGAAGTCACTTGCATTGATTCCGTCAGCGCGAACAGGCGTGAAATACAGTGGAATCCGTTAATGTAAAAAAAGGATGAACCTCATAAGCAATTCTTATCAATTCAATCGATTATGAACTGAACCTGCACCAATTAAAATAGGTATAAAACCAATATAATCAACCAATTACATCTGAATTGAACAGTCTTCATTAAATTTTAATAAACATAAAGGATCGTACCCCCTTTGTGATGGATATTAATTGCGAGATGATTCCGAAGATCGATATGATGATTTTCGTCGTCCGTGGAGGAGCTTAACGGGGTATCTCTTCGAGAGTCTGGCTGCCGTTCCGTCTACGGGCTGGGCTTGGATTTCTCTTTGACAAATAGGCAAGCATCATGAAAGCACCGTCTTTCTCCTTCAAACGTCGTGGCTTTACATTAATTGAGCTGTTGGTCGTCATCGCGATCATTGCGATCCTGGTTGCTCTCTTACTGCCGGCCGTCCAGCAAGCACGCGAAGCAGCCCGCCGGACACAGTGTAAGAACAACCTCAAGCAATTGGGGTTGGCGATGCACAATTATGCTGATGTGCATAATGGCTTGCCTCCGGGAGGAATCCGAAGAAACCTCGCCTCGCCGAGGCGGGATGATTTAGGCTATTTTCACCAGATCTTGCCATATATCGACCAGCAGGCAGCGTACAATTCCCTGGGGAATAATGGATATAGCGGAGTGGAGGAAGGAACTGCTCGCGGAACGCCCATCGCCAGAACGTTCTTCACTGCCGCATTGTGTCCATCTGATACCAGAATCGGAACGGAATTCGAGAGTTCCAACCCTCTTCATGCGGCGGCAATGCTGAATTATCCAGTCAATTTCGGAACGACGAGATACGACGCCAGTGACTATCTCGTTGCCGGCGTGACCATTAAGGGGCACAAGGGGCTCTTTACATTTGATGCTTCCACAAAGTTTCGGGATTGCACGGATGGCCTGTCCAACACGCTGATGGCCAGCGAGATTATCACTCCCGAAACATTTAATGCCTGGGGGCCGCTCGGACGTATTTATACAGTAATGGGAACAGGGTTTACATGCCTGAATACGCCGAACTCAACTGCCGATGACGAATTGGTTCGCTGCCATACACTGTTGGGGCCTGGCCTGGGAGACCGTTGCACAGGAGGAACCAATCCTGTTGCCGGTAACCAGTATCACCTGCATGTGGTGACGGCCCGGAGTTGGCATGCGGGCGGCGTCTATGCCGTAATGGGAGACGGTTCCTGCCGTTTCTTCAACGACAGCATCGACAACACGACATGGCGCGCCCTTGCCGGTATCGGCGATGGAATCGTTACTGGCGCGTTTTAGAGCATTATCGGAAATGGTTTTCAGATTCGTAGGGTGCGTTGCAACGCACCGTTTTCTCCAATAAGACAAGATCAGTCTTGGCCCCGGAGAAAGACCGCATTTGAAGGAGATTCTGTTTGGCGTTCGTGGTGCGTCCAGACGCACCCTACTGGAACTTCCAGTGCCTGCGCAGCGCGTTTCACCACAAAAAGGCTGTACGTCGTGTGACAGGATGATGAACACTATCAGATGAATCCGCTATCGTGGTGTGACCACCTTTGTTGTGGTGAATTCTCGAGTATGGGGCGCTGCCGTGCTCCTAATACGTTCTGCAACCTGTCGATTTCGGTTTGAAACTGCGGAACAACACAGATACAGATACAGATAAAGACATTACTCATGAAAGAAACGATCGGAAAGAAGCAGAAAACGAACCCCCGATGTTCTCTGCATTCTTCGACCTCTTCTGTCTCAAAATTCGCGATCATCCTCGTCGCGATGTTCGTCTCGGGTTGCGGGGAGCCCCCCAGCGATGGCAAGCTGTCTATCAATGGAACCGTGACCTGGAACGGCAGTCTCATCCCTGATGGATCGATCACAGTCTGTTCTGCGGAAGGGGCCATTGATGCGGGAGATATTCGCAACGGCGTTTTCACCCTTCGGACCAGACCTGGAGAAAAATTCGTCAGCATCAAGGCGGAGAAGGAAATTGGGAGCCCGTCCCCCACGAAGCGCATTCCCAACCCTAAACCGCTCAAATTTCAATATATTCCGCCTGAATGGAACACTGCAAGCACGCTCAAGGAGAAGGTAACTCCTGAGACGACAACACTGGCTTTCGAAATCACAGGCAATGAACTTGTGCCTCCCTCCGACGTTCTTAAGTCTGTGGTGGACGATTAAGGAACTTCTAACCTAGAGTAATTTGCGAAATAACCTCCCCGCCCCCGCCACGAACAGCTTTTTTGCTGTTCGAATACCGCGCTGCGCGGGCACATGGTAGAGCAAACTGCTCTAAGTTTCGCAACCGACGGGGGGGCTGGGGCGACCGGATAACCGGGGCCATGACGATCAATTGCAAAGAACTCAGGTACAGTTCCTCAGCCATTCATGGTGTGCTGGACCAACCTAATCTATAGATTTGAATTGGGAAGAAACTCGGCTCGTTCTTGAATTGCTTCCCGTTTAATCCCCACGGCCGCCAGTGCCGCCAGCAGGTCGGATCGGGCTCCTTCCTGGGCTGATCTTTCTTTCAGAATTCGGACACGAATTCCGTCAGTGGTTCCCACGGTTTCTTCTGACAAGCGTTGAATTTCCTGTAACGAAACCGGTCGGCCTTGTGTGGGGTCGTCCCCGAGAATCTGACGGTACTGGTTTCCGTAAACTACAATGGTGATCAGTTGTGTGGGGAGCCCGAATTCCGGTCCGGTTGCTTCCCCTTGACTTCGACCGGTCGACGCTCTGGGGCTGCTGTTGCCGGTTTCTGTAATGGAACGGGCTTCGTCACGACTGCTTGAAAGAGACTCCGCAGTCATGCCATCACCGGTCGCGCCGTTTCCTCCCAGTCCCGGCCCTTTAAAGAACGAACCAAACCAGATTCCGACCAGCAACGCTCCGACAATGGCACCGCCGAACAGATTTCGTGACTTCATTGTATTCTCCTGAAAGAAAAATTCTAAATCATAAATTCTAAGAACCAAACAGGGAAATTCGCACCAATAGATCGCTATGCATTCGATAATACCGTTTTAGTATTTAAAATTTATGATTTAGAATTTTCCATTTTGGTTCTTAGAATTTCGTGTTTAGAATTTTTCTTATTACTGGATCCGAAAACCGAGATCGGCGTATTCGAAGCGGCTTCTTCCGGCGCTATCAAACTGCATCCGACTCACCCAGATCGGTAGGGCGGAGCGGACCGATTCCGTGACATAGATGCGGGTGTCTCGATCATAAGTCAGCAGGATGACGACCAGACTCTTCGGCTGCGGCAACGTACGATACCACGCAAACAGTTCTCCGATGAACTGCTCGGAAAGAACTTCTCCGTCGTCCTGCATCGGAATTCGAATGCGTCGTGAACGGATGCTGTCACTGATCGTGGCGACCCCGTCCGCATCGATGTGCAGATTCCACACATCGCACCGCTTCCGGATTTCTTCATACGAGAGCAGGTGTTCCAGCATTCTGCCGGGACTTTGTGAGGCGAGTTGCCGGAAACGCTGCATCACTCTTTCCCGCTCGGCCGGAGTTCGGGCGTCTCCGGGACCACGGGCAGAATTGAGAAGCTGGTTCACTTCTTCCGCAGGAATCTGGAACAGTTCATGGACCAGTTGTCCAATAATTTTCTGTTGCTCCAGAACCAGGCTCAGACTTGACTGCGATTGCACCAGTCGCTGCCTGTCCTGTATCGCAATGTCCCGGACCTGAGTTGCCTGAGATTCCGTGACGGAGAGTTGCTCTCGTAATGAGTCAATGCGTTGAACGAGGTCCGAGATCTGTGATTGGGTTTCTTCCCGTTCTGTTACGATGGCCTGTTGGTCTCCGGCCAGCGACTGTTCGCGGTCTCGCAACTGAAAGTATTGGAGGAACACAACAATCAGCAGCATGTCGAGCAACGGGGTCAGTTGCAGTGTCAGTCGTCGGCGGGAGATCATGCGTGTTCTCCCCGATCAGAACGTGCCAGTCCCAGTTCCCGTTTTGCCCGGGCAACGGTATCTCGCACCTGATGCCGGTTTTCCATCAGTCGGGTGAATGCCGGTTCCAGCCAGCTGTTCACGAACATCAGCACCAGTGCCCCGATCAGTCCTAATGCAGTGGACCAGATCGATTCGGAGAACCGGGCGAGAATCAGGTTCACTCCTCCGGTATGTCCGGCCATGTCGTCCTGCAGTGCAGAGCCGATCGCCAGTACCGTTCCGAGAACGCCGGCGAGCGGGTACGCCTCGATCATCGTTCGGGCCATATTATAAACGACCTCGAAGCTCATTGAATTCAGATAGCGGCGTTTCTCATCAAGAATCTGCATGCGCTGCAGAAGCGGTTGCCGTTCCGCCTGTCGTTGAGGGTCGTCAAGAACGTCGTTGACATCGGCCAGAAACGCATCGATCTGATCTGACAGATGGGCATGCGAGTCGAGCAGACTTTGATTCTTCAGTCCTTTAGTGAAATCAAATAATCCGCTGGCGATGGTTTTCAGGTCACGACGAGACCAGATCCACAGAACCAGAAACAGGAACAGGTGCACGCAGAACGTTCCGCCGATAATGAACGGAGAAAGTGACGACAAATCTCGTAACAGCGTGCTCATGAATGCGATGTTTTCGTTGGGAAAAACGGTTCACAGGAGTCATCTTCCCAACACGCAGGTGAAAAATCGACTGCAGGAATGAGTGACGAACACTCAACTCGCTGCCGGAAAACCTGTCATAACAGGGAATGAACTCCACAACTGAACCTGAAAACATCGCTCGAAAATGGGATTTGGTCAACACAGATTCTCTGAAACAGAGTCAAGAGGGTAAGAACTGGTCTGAAAAGTGTGAAAGAGCATCTTGAAGGTTCGAGAGGTTCGTCATGTTCCTCTGCCCTACTTTCGTTCATCCGGCAGTTCAGGCAATCCGACGATCAGCACGGGGTCAATGGCATCCACATCTTGAGAACGGGGGACGCTCAGGAAGTCGAGTCGGGTGAGTGATTCCCCTGGCTTGTATCCCAGATCAGACAGGTCGATTCCGACAACCAGCGCTTTTGTGTCGACATGAACCTGACTTCCGTGAAGAACGAATTCTGCAGTCAGCAAATCTTCAACAGAATGAATTGCTGTCGCATTTCGCCAGAGTCGATACGGCGTCAGATCCAGTGCATAAGGAGAGTTGAGACCAAGATCGAACTGGTTGATCAAAAAGATGGATTTCGGGCCGTTCGCGTCTCCTGACCGAACACGAAACTGGTTTCCTGCAGGAGATTGCACCAGCAAATGCAGATCAAAGACCAGAATATCCGGCCCGGGACCGTTTACAATTGGACTGGAAAACTCCACCGTCATCACTGCTTTGTCGGGATGAATCGCTTCTTCATCCACTGCCATGCGAGGATTGGCAATCCCGGTAACGAGGCTCCAGTCCTCATCCAACAGAGCATGTCTGTCTTGTCCTTGAGGGAGATCGGCTCCTTGCGGCAGGCACAAGCCTCCACCAGCCGGAACGCAGGAAAGGTGCGTCAACCGACTGCGGATCAACTTGTCTCGAGAATATTCTCGCGGAATTCCCCCCCGTTGAACGACAACGGATAACAGTTCGTCTGCAAGTCCTTCAGAAGACTGTGTTGCCTGATACTGGACGACCCGGTCCGGCAGATGTTCCAGATAGGTGGACTTTCCCGACGACTTCGAGGATGGGACGGGAGTGATGCCGGATTCGACTTTGATGGATTCTCCTTCTTTCAGGAGAATCGGTGCTCGTGGAGTCCCTTCCGTCGCCACCAGCGACGCCATGCCGTCCACCACCTGTAACTCGGTCTCTCCGGTTTGAGCGACATTCACCACAAACCGGGTCCCCAGATCCACGACCTCTGCCGTTGGACTGAGAACCTGAAAGCCTTCTGCTCCGGGAGGGGCATGGACCGAGCAATGTCCGGAGTGCATCTGAATCGTGGCAGGACCAACCACTGTAAAAATACTGGGGGCTTTCAGGATGGTTCGTGCTCCGGTCACGAATTCCAGAGAGAGCATGCCTTGAGTCAGGACATATCTTTTCTTCAGAAACAGTTCCCGGCCAGAAGTAGGAACAAGCCCCTCACCAAAGAAAATCGCTTGCGCGGCATCAACCACAATTGGAGGCCGATCTGCAACAACCGGCGGATCAATGATCGACTCTGAATCGGTTGCAGTTGTGTTCTCGACAGGAGTTACTGCCAGAGCCCCGGTTCCCTGATCATGCTGACGTTGAGGAATCCACAGCCTTTGGGACACAACAACCAGTAAGGCCACGGCCACGCAACAACCGATCGCCAGCAATGTTTTTTTCCAGAACGACGAAACACCAGGCGAAGGAGTCAAAGAGAAATTCTTGCCCGGCCACTCCATCTGTTCGCTCAGGCGATTGAGATCCAGATGAATCTGCATCGCTTCGAGATAAGCTTTGCGGAACTTTGGAGAGGTTCGAAGTGATTCGTCGAGACGAAGCTGTTCCTCATTCGATAACTGTCCGGCCAATGCGGCTTCGACCAGCGCGTCGATTTCAGTAGAAAAGGAGGGATGAGATTGGGGGGACATAAATAGATTCCGAACGAGCGACTTCATCTCTGTTGGTCAAGTATTTCCAGATTCAGGCGACGGGAGACACACCGCAACAGACGGCGACGTAAAAGGGACATTCGGTTATAAAACGTTTTCAGTGAACATCCCCATTCATCGGCCACTGCTTCAAACGCGGCCCCTTCCCAATAAATTCGTTGCAGAAAACCCTGATCTGTTTCAGGCAGCGATTGAATGCATTGTTTGAGCGCATCTAACCGATGCTTCTCCTGTTCTTCTTCCAGTGATTCCAGTGACACAGCAAGCAGTTCGGCGATGTCACTCTGGAACTGCAGGCGGTCGGTTGAACGAGCCCGTCGATAGTTCATCGCTTCTTTACGGGCGATGCCGCAAGCCCAGGCCAGAAAACTTCGCTGTTGATCGAACTCCGGAAACTTCCGCCACATGATCAGACTACATCGCTGACAAAGGTCTTCCGCATCAGCAGTCTGCTGAACCAATGAAAATAAATAGAGCACAATTCGGGATCGATAGCGTGCCAGTAATTCATCGAATTTCTGCTGCAATGAATCTTCTGGCACGGCTACGGAGATTGTATTGGATCGATTGGTTGTGTTCACCATCTGTAACGTCATCTTTAAAAACGATACCTGGTGTTATTCCCGAATGACGGGTTAGTCCTTCAGAATCAGATTATAGGTATTTGCTCCTGAATGCACACTAAATTTTTCCGGACTGGTTTCCGGCGTCCAATACTTCATTGGAATTTTCTTCCAAGTGTCTGGAACATTGTCCAGTGTGGGTTTTCCCAAGTCTTCATTAAATTCTCCTGGAGGTACGATATGAACAAGGTATTCTCCAACAAGAATTTCCGGTCGCTTCCGCATTTTAGCGGAAAACTCTCCTGACTTACTCGTCGTTCCAACAGCAAATATGCCCCGTTCGCGATGAACCATGACGACAGCGGCGCCAGTAGGAACTGGTTGATCCTGGTAGGTGACGCGTCCACTTAGAGTTCCTGTTTCTCCGGGAAGGTTGGTGTGACGAGAGCAGCCACTGGGAAACGTAAGCAGCGATATCACAAGAGATGCAGACAGGTAAATTCTACAGGAAAATGATAGAGACATGACATCCCTTGATCTGGTCTTCGGGGCTGATGAAATGGCAGATGCCGGAGCCATAACCACTTCAGAATTCTCCCAAGGTGAGTCCATCGTCCCGCGTCGCCAGACTTTTTAAAGTGACCAGATGCATGTTTTCACTTAGAAAACGAACGCTTCCATCTGCAAGAAGAACCTGCGATCCACCGGGATGGGCCGAAAAAATGCCGTTGTTGACACCGTCGTTATCTCCGATTCCCGCCCGTCCGTTTCCACCGCTGCTCGCAGTATTAATTGCATAACGAATGGTCGTCACATTAAACGTTCTCAAGTTACCGATATTGTTCCCCAGGTATTCCGCGACAGCGGGAAACTTAGGAAATGGAATTCCACACTGGAACCCCTGGCTTTGGTTAATTTGTGCTTTCACTCCTGCAGAGTTTTCGCCAAAGTTTGACTGTTCTCCGACGACCATTGTGTTTGATGCTCCGTCGGTGACATCCCGCAGTCGAATCGAACGAAAAAGTGTCAAGGTTCCTCCTAACGCAATGGTTCCACTGCCTCTTCCTGCGAACTGCCGACCCGAGAGGTCATCGATTGGAACATCCGGATTACCGAGAAAGACACCAGCATCGTTGGTTGCGCCGCTGATTCCAGTATATTGAGATGCGGTGACATTCGTTTCATGCATGGGCCGCAACTGGGGGAGTGGGCTTGACGGGCAAACCATAGTCCGAATGACAAGCCCATTCAAAAGTGGACCGTTGATGGTATTTCCATCCGTATTGGCTGCAAGACTTCCGGGATGTCTTCCCACGAGAGTCATCTTGTTGTAGAGGTCTGCCATTTCCAGATAAGGGAGGAGCCCTACCCACCAGGAAACCCCAAACAAACTCACTGCTCCTGCCCGTTCGCTGTGACGCGTACCAATCGGGAAACCACCATAAACATCATGATAATTGTGCAGTGCCAGCCCGATCTGTTTCAGATTGTTTTTGCACTGGGACCGCCGTGCCGCTTCGCGGGCCTGTTGGACAGCCGGTAACAGCAAAGCGACCAGAATTGCAATGATCGCTATGACCACTAGCAATTCGATCAGCGTAAATCCCAGACGACTCTTTTCTCGAAGACCGGGCATGTCACTCCCTTTCGATACGACAAAGCCAATAAGATGTGAACAACAGACGAGCGGCAAAGAATGATGCGGACGTCGTTCCCCATGAATATGGGAACCCGACATTTTTCAGACAAGTTGCAATTGATCCGTATAGGGTTGTGTGGTCCGGGGAAAAGTTCCCGAGCGAAATTCAAGAAAGTGTGAATTTTCTGGAAAATTCCCCAAACCCAAGAGAATCTGAGTCAAAGAGGGACTGCGTGTTCGACTCTTTCTTGCAGATTTCTAAAGAATGAGACCAGAAAAAACCGGGAAGTTTCGTCGTTGTTCGACGACACATTATGTCGGACAATTTTTTTGACAGGAACCATCTGAGATCGCGTGATTCCGAGGGGAGCGACAAGGGCTGTGACTGACAGAATGTCATTTCGTTCTTTGTGGACCACGTTCGCTGGACTCGTGGCATTCAGCGGTTTCTTCTTTTCGGAAGTCATTGCAGCTGAACAGGTTGTGGATTATTCGCGAGATATTCGTCCAATCCTTGCCCGGAACTGCTTCGCCTGTCATGGACCCGATCAGGGAACGCTCGAAGCAGGTTTGCGGCTCGATCGTCGTGACGATGCCCTGTTGGAACTGGAGAGTGGGGAACGGGCCATTGTCTCAGGCTCCCCGGATGAAAGCGAATTGGTCGCCCGTATCATCTCGACCGACTCTTCGCTCGTGATGCCTCCCAAAGAGACCGGCAAAACACTTTCTCCTCATGAGATTGAACTCCTGAAACGCTGGATTCAACAGGGGGCTCCCTACGCCCGGCATTGGTCGTTCGAACCGATTGTTGCTCCCGTGGTCCCAAATGTTCGGCCGGAGTCCTTTTCGAACTGGCCCCGAAATGAAATTGATCACTTTGTCTTTGATCGATTGAATAAAGAGGGACTGGAACCCTCGCCGGAAGCAGACCCGTTAACACTCGTTCGGCGTTTGTCACTTGATCTCACAGGTCTTCCCCCTTCTGAGGAAGATATCCGCACTTATCTACGGGAGACTCGCCCGGATGCTTATGAGCGGCTGGTTGATCGGTTGCTCCAGTCCCCTCACTTTGGTGAGCGCTGGGGACGTCACTGGCTCGATCTGGCACGCTATGCCGACAGCAATGGTTATCTGGGGGATGAACTAAGAGGCGATGCATATCGTTATCGAGACTGGGTTATCGACGCCATTAACAATGACCAGCCTTATGATCAATTTACGATCGAGCAGATCGCCGGTGACTTACTCAATGGCGCGACGACACAACAGCAGATTGCGACCGGATTTCATCGTAACTCCATGAAGAATACCGAGGCCGGCGCCGACCGGGAGCTGGATCGGGTGGTACAGGCTGTCGATCGGCTCAGCACGGTGGGGACCGTCTGGCTGGGATTGACTGTGGCGTGTGCGGAGTGTCATTCACATAAATTCGATCCCATCTCGCATCACGAATTTTATGCACTTTATGCGTTCTTTAATAATCTGGAAGAAGCGAACATCAAGCTGGGTGAGCAGATTCCTCCAGCTGCCAGTCCTGAAGAACAACTGGCCCATCAGAAAGAATTAGCAAAAATTGCTGCCAGTCTGGAGCAGAATAAAAGCATTATGGCCGCAACCGGAGAGCAGTCATTAAATCAGTATCTTAGCATTCTTGCCCAAGCTCCAGTGTCTCGCGCGGAACCAGATCGGGAAGCTTTGGACCATTGGCTGGCCGATCTGGATAATGATGGAAAAAAACTGGTTCAGAAATATGAAACGGCAGCCCAGAAGTTAACGGCACCGAAGCCGATTCTCGCCCCCGGTATTTCTGAACGAACATCAAAGCCACGACAGACATTCGTTCATTTACGTGGAGATTTTCGGCAACCGGGGGACAATGTTTCTCCGGGCACTCCCGATTTTCTTCCACCATTATCTCCCAGAAGCGACGTTGCAGACCGGCTTGATCTCGCAAATTGGATTGTTCGTCGAGATCATCCGTTGACCTCGCGCACTGCGGTGAATCATGTCTGGAAACATCTGTTCGGACGAGGACTCGTCGAGACGGCTGATAACTTTGGCGCGACTGGAAGTGAACCCTCTCATCCGGAGTTACTGAACTGGCTGGCCCTCCGGTTGATGGATTCTGGGTGGAGTCGTAAAGAACTGATTCGAACGATTGTTCTGTCGGCCACATACCGCCAGAGTTCGAGTCAATCCAAAGAACTAAGTGAACGGGATCCACAGAATGTTCTTGTTGCCCGACAGGGACGATTCCGACTGGAAGGAGAAATTATCCGTGATGTCGCACTTTCGGCGAGTGGATTGTTGAACTCGAAAATCGGCGGTCCCAGTATTCGACCTCCGCTGAATTCACGCATTACGGAAGTCAGTCGAAACCGCGAGTGGAAGGTCAGTCCTGGAGCAGAAAAGTATCGACGTGGAATGTATATCCTGTTCCGTCGAGCGACTCCGTATCCGATGTTGACGATTTTCGATTCGCCCGATTCGACAGTCTCCTGTCCTGATCGGGAGCGTTCGAATTCACCACTTCAGGCACTGACTTTGTTGAATGATCCCGTTTTCTTTGAATGTGCCCAGCATTTAGGGCGGGAACTTGCCGGACAGGGAGTTCTCCCTGATGATCAGTGGATTCCAATCGCATTTGAACGGGTGTTATCCCGACCGGTTGAGCCTGGTGAACTGGGCCGGTTAATGCAGGTCGCACAGCAATTGCGGCAACTGTTACAGGAAGCCCCGATAGCAGAAATTCAGGATGTCACAGGGGAATTGCAACAAGGAATCGATCCGCGTGAACAGGTGGTTCGTGTGCTTGTTGTTCGAAGCCTGTTAAATCTGGACGAATTCATTACGAGAGAATAGAGCAGTTTGCTCTACCGACTGCAGGCGACGGGATGCGTTTTTGCAAATGAAGCTTCACTTATCGCCTGCGGAACAATGAAGACCATTTTGAAAGGGACCCTTAAGTATGTCCTGGCAACTTCCTCCGGCGACTTATCTACAGGCCCGTCGCGATTTCCTGATGAACTCGCTGGGAGGGCTTGGAGCCGTGACGCTGGCGGGGCTTCTTGATCAGGAGGGAACCGCCCGTGCAGATGAACTGGCCGTTGAAGATCCGCTTCGTCCACGATTACCCCATTTCGCCGCCAAAGCGAAGCATTGTATTTATATCTATCTCGAAGGGGGGCCCAGTCAAATGGACCTCTTCGATCCTAAGCCACAGTTAAATAAACTGGATGGCAAACCGCTGCCCGATTCCTTTCTGGAGAACGTTCAGTTCGCATTTCTGCAGAAAGAATCTGCCCGTCTGATGGGAACTCCCCGTACGTTTCAAAAGTACGGGGAATGTGGAATGGATTTTTCAGACCTGGTTCCGCATCTTGCGAGTTGTGCGGATGATCTCTGCATGATCCGGTCGATGCACTGCGATCAGTTTAATCATGTTCCGGCTCAATTATTATTAAACTGCGGCTCTCCCATCGCGGGGCGTCCGAGTATTGGATCATGGCTTTGCTATGGACTGGGAAGTGAAGCACGGGATCTGCCGGCTTATGTGTCACTCGTGACAACCGGCCGGGGTGTGCCTGGTGGTTCGGCCAGCTGGTCTTCCGGATTTCTTCCCAGTACCTATTCCGGAGTGCTGTTCGGGAATGAAGGGAACACAGTCAGCAACGTGGCAAATCCAGACGGCATCAGCCCGGCAATGCAACGCCTTTCGATTGATACCACTAATGATCTGAACCGGATGAGATTGGGAATCACGGGAGATTCTGAACTCGCCAGCCGGATTCATGCTTATGAACTTGCTTTTCGACTTCAGTCGTCGGCGCCCGATCTCGTTGATCTGTCCGGAGAATCCAAAGCGACTCTGGAGATGTACGGCTTCGACCGGAAAGAACCGGACATCTCCAGCAATCGCGGTGGAAAGGGATTGTTTCAAAGCTTCTCTTATAATTGTCTTCTTGCCCGACGCCTGATTCAGCGCGGTGTCAGAGTGGTCAATCTGATTCATTCCTCATGGGACCATCATTCCCGGCTCGATCCTGAACTGGCCCATAATTCCCTGATGGTGGATCAACCGCTGGCGGCGTTGATTCAGGATTTAAAGCAGTGCGGCCTGCTCGATGAAACACTGGTGGTGATCGGTTCCGAATTCGGACGAACACCATTAGGAGAGAACCGACCTGGATTTAAAACCGTCACGGGGCGCGATCATCATCCTTATGCCTTCACCATCTTAATGGCAGGAGGAGGCGTCAAGGGGGGACAGACGATTGGCTCCTCTGACGAAATCGGCTGGCATGCCGTGGAAGACCCCGTGCATGTGCACGACTTGCAGGCGACTATTCTGCATCTTTTTGGACTGGATCATACCCGTCTGACCTATCGGGTTCAGGGACGGGATTTCCGATTGACCGATGTGCATGGTCATGTCGTCGAAAAAGTTTTCAGCTGAAGATCAGACTGGCCAGTTCCAGTAGGGGGCATGCAGCAACTCCTGACGTGGCGGTGCATTGCGCCCAAAGCGTTCTCCTGATGGAACTCACCCACTGTTTTTGAGGCGGAGTTGCGGAATGCACCATCTCTCTGACGAATGTTCGTGCTTCATGCACCCTGCGAATAATTCGGCTTAGTACTCGCGGCGCTGGCGGTCCGGGTGGCCGGGGTTGGAGCGTACTCGCGCAACCCCGGAACGAGTTCAGAGAGGATATGAATTCATTGTTCGTTCTCTTATCTCTTCGCGATCGACCGGGGTTTCCTTCGCTTCGCTCTGTCCAACCCCGGCCACACTCACGACACGACACTTATTCTCAGGACGATCCTTAATACTCGCGGCGCTGGCGGGAAGAGGGGATGTTGAGGGCTTTGCGGTACTTGGTTACCGTACGACGCGCCAGGGTCAGTCCATGTTTCGCCAGTTCATTGACGAGGGCATCGTCACTGAGCGGATCGGACTTGTCTTCCTTGTCGACGATCTCTTTCATCTTCAGTCGGATGTTTTCCCAGGCAACATCTTCCCCATCGCTTGTTTTCGTTCCACCGCCAAAGAATCGTTTCAGTGGGAAGATTCCGCGAGGAGTGGCGATGTACTTATCATCGACGGCACGTGAGACCGTCGTGACGTGCACGTCGACGACGTCGGCAATGTCCTGCATTTTCAGCGGTCGAATGTACTCTGGTCCCATATCGAGGAACTCGGTCTGTTCGTCCACAATCGCCTGAGCGACACGTTTGAGTGTGTTGTAACGCTGTTCGATGGAATCAATGAGCCACTTGGCGGACTCGATCTTGCGTTTGATGAATTCCTTGGTCGCCGCGTCTGGATTTCCTTCCAGCATTTTCAAATAACGACGATTGAGTCGAAGCTGGGGAACGTACTCGTCGATCAGTTCAACCTGATACTTTCCTTCGTCGTTCTTTTCCACTTTCAGGTCAGGCGCAATTGTCTGAACATGCGGTGTTTCGAAAAGACGCCCCGGGTAAGGGTTCAGGGTCGGCATCTGTTCGATGGTCGCTTTGATGGCATCAAGCGAGTAACCGGTCCGGCGCTCGATGAGGGGCAACCGGTTCTGTAATACGTCATCCAGATGATCGGAGATGAGAACAGTCATCATCTCCCCCAGTGGCGTTTCCGGAGTGATCTGTAACAACAGACATTCCCGAAGATCCCGTGCTCCGACTCCGGGGGGATCCAGACGCTGCACCAGTTTGAGTGCTTGTTCTGCGTCTGTGAGAGAAATGTTGGCTCCAAAGACCTGCACCAGTTCCGGAAGCGAACTTTGCAGACGACCATTGGCATCCAGGTTATGAATCAGGTAGTCGCCGAAGGCTCGCAAGTGCTCGGGAGCGTCACAGTGAAACTGTTCGAGCAGATGTTCATGCAGGGTTTCCGGACGATTTTCGCAGTTCGCCATGACATCATGCTGGCGATCTCCTTCTTCGTCGATCCGGTTTCCCGACGGTCGTGAGCCGGATGTGTAGTTATCGTCCGGCCATTCTTTGGAGATTTCCAGAAGACGTTCGAAGTCGGAAGCATTGTTATCGTCCGTCGTCATTTCACGACGTTCAATCTCTTTGCCCAGCTCCGGTTCTGCGACCGGAGTGCTGTATTCTTCCTGGCGTTTGGAAACCTGTTCCAATACGACGTTTTCCGCCAGTTCCTGATCAATGCGCTCCTGCAACGCCATCAGCGGGAGTTGCAGAATCTCCATCGACTGGATCATCCGCGGCGCCAGCTTCATCTGCTGGCTCATCCGCATCTGTTGTGAGACGTTCAGGTGCATCAGGAATCAGTGAGTTAAATCGACCAGGAGAGAATCAGTACAGGGAAAACAGATTTCAACAATATTGTCAGAATTATCAGATCAGAACTGCTGCCGTCCGCGCATGGCGTCGGCCAACATTTCCTTGTTGGCGAACTCTAGCACACTTCCGGTGGCAATCCCGCGAGCAAGTCTTGTGATTTGGACAGGTTGGCCTTCCAGCAGATTGGAAATGAACAAAGCCGTTCCATCCCCTTCCAGCGTTGGATTCGTTGCCATGATCAATTCAGTCACCTCATCCCGCTTGATCCGTTGCATTAACGGACCAATTGTCAGATCTTCCGGACCAACCCCTTCAAGCGGAGCAATTCTTCCTCCGAGAACATGATAGGTTCCGGTATAGGCGGCTGCGGCTTCCAGTGCTGCGACATCTTTCGGTTGTTCAACGATACAGACAACCGTTCGCTCCCGCCGGGGATCGCGGCAGATGGCACAGGTCTCCTGTTCGGTCAAATTAAAACAGACACTGCATCGACGAATCGTCTTCTTGACATCACGAATGGCATCGGCCAGCGCCATTGCTTCTGATTCCCGGCAACTCAAAATGTGATTGGCCAGTCGTTCTGCCGACTTCCGCCCGATGCCGGGTAATGATGCGAACTGGTCGACCAGTCGTCCCACTGCCGGACCGAATGGATGTTGTTGTTCTGATTGAAATCCTCGAACCGCCATGTTTCGATTCCGCTTCCTGCACGGGGGAGAGCAATCTGCTCTAATTCATTCCAATTCCAATTTTAGAAACGAGTTGCGACAAACCTGGAACCCCTAGTCCATCGGTTAATGCGGCCATTTCCCGTGCCGCTCTCTCACGAGCATCGATTAACGCCCGATTCAATGTTTCTTCCAATAACGCCTCGACTCGCGGTGTGTCGGAACTGATTTCAGGGGAAATCGTTATGGAAAACACCGTCAATTCCCCAGTCACAATGACCCGAACGAGTCCCTGTTCGCTGGCGGCTTCCACCCGCATTTCTTTCAGGCGCTCTTTGAGTTCCTTCATCCGGCCTTGAATCAGATGAGCGTTCTTCATCAGTCCGGCCAGATTGGAGAGCATGTCAAACATCAGTCATCATCCTGACTTGTTTCCGTATCATGATCGTCGTCATTGTTTTCCGTCTTGGCAGGGGTATCCAGCACAGGACGAACTTCAATCACCTGACCCCCAAATACCGCTGCCACTTTCTGTACAAACGCATCGGCATCCACCACCGATGTTTTCATTCGTTCCACAACAACGGGTCGGTCCCCTCTGGTGGGGGCAGGTAACTTGACTTCGGCAGTGGGGTCAATGGTGAAATGACATTCCACCACATGACCGACAATTTCCTGCAAAACAGAAACCACCCGATTCAGTGTTTCCTGGCGTTCACAGTACTGCTTGCTGAAAGAATAGCTAGCAGGGAAGTAAATTTCCAGACGATTTGGTCCAGAAATTGCTGTTCGGCAGGCATTCCGAAGATGACCGGCAAGAACGTTCGGCATCTGCTGGATCAGCCGGTTCCAGGAATCCGGGAGCGTGGAATCGACCAACCCCATCTTCGGAGAATTCGGAACCGTTTTTTCTGTCACCGGTTGCGACGAATCGACAAGAGCAGGTCGTTCTATTGCTGCGATCCGGTTGACGGGGGGGGCGGGAGGTTGGGAAGCCGCTCGGTCATTGCTTTTTTTTTGAGCCATGTTCTGGAAGAATGTTCCCGAAGGAGCAGGTTTTCCAGCGGAGGGAGGGGGAGAATTCCCGGCGGGGGCTCCTGAGACAACCATTCCCGATTGCAGCAACTGACTGATCTGATCGAGTTGCTCCAGTGATGCGAGCCGGACAATGGCCAGTTCCAGCAGCGCTCGCCCGTGAGTGGTCCTTTGCAGCCGATTCTTTGTCTCTGCAATGATTTGCATCGCAGCGGAGATCGTACGAAGTCCCCAGCGCTGGGCCTGTTGCTGCAGTTGTTCCCGTCTTGCATCAGTGACCGCAGATAAGGGGACTTTACTGGCTCCTGCTGCTGTGACGAGTAAATCTCGCAGGTAGGCCAGCAATTGATCGGTCAGACCTCCTGTCTGAACTCCTTGCTGTAACGCCGTTTCCACAAATTCCAGAGCCGTCCCGGGCTGGCCGTCGATACAGGCGTCCAGCAATGTAATGAGACGGTCATCCGAGGCGGTTCCCAAGAGACGGTGAACGTCCTCGGACGTGATGCGTTCTCCCCCAAAGGCCAGCAGCTGATCGAATAACGACTGACTGTCCCGCATGGATCCATTGGCCCGGCGCGCGACCAGTTCCACCGCGTCGTCGTCGACAACTTTTCCTTCTGCTTCCGCGATTTGTCGCAGTCGCCCGGCAATGCTCTCCTGATCGATGGTGCCGAAATCGAATCGCTGACACCGAGAAAGAATGGTGTCGGGGACTTTGTTCGGCTCAGTGGTGCAGAAGACGAATTTCACATTCGGCGGGGGTTCTTCCAGCGTTTTCAGAAGGGCGTTGAACGCTTCCTTCGTCAACATGTGGACTTCGTCGATGATGTAGACCTTGTTCGGTGACCGCATGGAGCGAACGCCGACATTGGCTCGAAGCTGGCGGATATCATCAATTCCGCGATTGCTGGCACCGTCGATTTCCAGAACATCAACATCGCTTCCTGCTGAAATGGCCTGACAGATGTCACACTGATTACAGGGAATCCCCTCGTTGACATTGGGGCAATTCAGGGCCTTTGCGAAAATTCGAGCCGTTGAGGTTTTTCCGACTCCTCGTGCCCCCGTGAACAGATAGGCATGGGCCACCCTTCCCCCGCGAATCGCATTCTGAATCGCCTGTCCGACATGCTCCTGACCGACGACCTCGTCAAACGATTTCGGCCGAAAGCGTCTGGCGAGAACGGTATATGACGTTTGTACGGTTTGATCCATGATCCAGGTCGCTCTGCTTGAACTGCAATGTCTCTACTACTGTGAAACATTCTCAATCCGTCATAAAGGGTCTCAATCACAATTGCAATGGGACACCGTCGTCGGCAGGATTTCTGATTGTTTCAAGATGGGTCGTTTTCGGGAGGGCGAAGCTCCTGCTGGGCCGCATAAATGTTCACGCTTTTCCTTTGTTTGCGGCTTGGCGGGCCTCGCCCTCCCGAGCCTCTTCAATAAAGCGAAAGCCTTGCGTCTTCAGGGCACCGGCCGACAAAAATAAACGCCCCGATTTCCAGAGGTGCACTGGATTCCCAATGGTGACTGCCGATACAATTCAATAACGGCTTTGTAATGTGACTTCGCTCGTACTATTACCTAGTGTTGCGTCAGCATTCAAAATGAGGGTGAAAGAATCGAAACGGGAGCGGCCAACGAGCCGCGGAACATGTGAGACAACCTTCAGTTTGAAGCCTGACAAGGCACGAGCCCCAATTTTCCCGCCTTGATTTTCTCTGTTCGCGAGACATCCCGTCTGCGAAGAGACGACAGCCTTCCCACCCACAGGCGAATTGAGAATGGATTTTGTGCGAACCATCCTGGTTGTCCTGTTGCTGTTCGGCGCCAGCGCTCCTCTTCTGGCGGGGACTCCGGAAGAAGATTTTCCACAAGTTCTCCCTCTGCTCAAGAAATACTGCTTCAACTGCCATTCCACTGAAAAGAAAGATGGCGAACTCGATCTTCAACGCTTCAACACTTACGCCAAAGCGTATGACGGACGGAAAGTGTGGGACACCGTTCAGGGACGCTATCTGACCCGGGAAATGCCTCCTGAAGGATCTCCCAGTCCGAATGATGCAGAACGGGTGATACTGAATCAGTGGCTGGCCGGCATGACGAAAGTGGAAGGGGACTGCCAGACCATTGCGAATGATCGCAACACCAACTTCTATCGCGGCCATGTCATGAGCCGCCGACTCACTCGCACGGAATACGCGAATTCGGTGCGTGACCTTCTGGGAGTCGAGGTGAATGTCACCGATCTGCTCCCTTCAGACGGCTCCGGCGGAGTCGGATTTGATACGGTCGGGGATTCTCTGTTTCTCTCGCCGATTCATCTGGAAAAGTACGTTGAAGCCTCCGAACTTGTGGTGAATGCTCTCTGGCCGGATCAACCACAAGACGATCAGGAAAAAGACAAAGAATCTCCTCGCCTGCTCGCACGACGTAGCGAAATTGCGGCATTACCCGTTCGTGAAAACGAACTTCCCCGTGAGTCTGCAGAACGGATTCTCACTCCCCTGACCCGCAGCGCGTTTCGGCGTCCTCTTGAAGAGGGGGAAATGGAGCGTTACCTGCGATTGTACGATCTGGCGATTCATCAGGGTGGCAATCATCTGGCCGGATTGAAACTGGGGCTTCAGGGGATTCTTGTTTCTCCCAACTTCCTGTTTCTCGCGGAGCCGGAGCCGGAGAAAGAAGGGATTTACCCGTTGGGAGATCATCCTCTCGCCGCTCGACTGGCGATGTTTCTGTGGTCGTCGCTTCCCGACAAGGAACTGGATGCCGCTGCCGATGCCGGGGAATTGCAGACAGACGAAGGACTGCAAAAACAGGTTCAGCGAATGCTGCAGGATCCTCGTGCCATCGCGCTGGGAGAGAACTTTGCGATTCAATGGTTGGGATTGAATCCACTGGGAACAACCGTTCGTCCTGATCCCGCCAAATTCCCGGAATTCACCGATGAACTCGCATCGGCGATGAAAGAGGAAACATCCACCTACATTGCAAAACTGTTCACCGAGAACCGCAGTCTGCTGGAACTTCTTGATTCCGACTATACGTACGTGAACGAGATCCTCGCGAAGCATTACGGCATTCCCGATGTGACTGGACCGGAGTTCCGCAAAGTGGGACTGAAAGATCGTCGACGCGGCGGAGTGATGACTCAGGCGAGTGCCTTGACGGTTTCGTCTTATCCATTACGAACCAGTCCGGTGCTGCGTGGTCGCTGGTTACTCGAAGAGATTCTTGGAAGCCGTGTTCCCCCTCCGCCGCCGGGTGTTCCGCCTCTCCCCGAAGAAGGAGAAGGAGCGAATCATCTCTCCATTCGCGAACAGCTTGAAAAACATCGTTCCAGTCCCCAGTGCATGAGTTGCCATGTGAGAATGGATCCACTTGGATTCGGTATGGAGAACTTCGACCCGATCGGTCGCTGGCGTGACGAAATGGCAGGGATTGCGATTGACGCCTCCGGAAAACTTCCGTCAGGGGAATCGTTCAACGGTCCGGCAGAAATGAAAACGGTTTTGCTGAAACGTCGAAATGAAGTGATCCGCCATCTCACTCGAAAGATGTACGGTTTCGCTGTGGGACGCGATCTGAATAAGTTTGACGACTGCGTCATTAAAGGGGCCGTTGAAAAACTGGAAGCCAACGACTACCGGGCTCCCGTTCTTGTCGAACACATTGTATTAAGCTATCAGTTCCGTCACAGGTATTGTAAAAAGTAATGGGTGGATAGTGGGTAGCAGATAGTGAGTAGGAAATTCGGTTATTTCCTCGTTCCCAAGCTCCAGCTTGGGAACGCACTCACCCAGAAGCTCTGCTTCGCGTTCACATTGAAGACAGTCTTATTCACAAGCCCGTCTCATAATCTGGAAAAGAAAAACAGAGACAGGCCGTTGAGTGACCAAGCAGAGCTTGGTGTCGAGTGTGTTCCCAAACAAGAGTTTGGGAACAAGGAAGATTCAATCATCTCTACCCAATACCAAAGGAAACAACCATGACGCGCTCTTCGCAAGTTAGCCGACGGCAGTTCCTCCGCGGCGCGGGAGTGGCATTGGCGTTGCCGCTGATGCCGTCATTGTTGCCGAGAACGGCGTTGGCAAATTCAGCACCGAAGGCCCCTGTTCGCTTCGGATGCCTGTTCTTTCCGAACGGAGTCTGGCAACCGGACTGGATCCCTGAAGCCGCCGGGACTGACTATACCCTGCCGTTCTCGCTGGAGCCGCTTGCGCCAGTGAAAGATCAGGTTGTCGTGGTCTCCAAGCTGGACAAAAAACATAGTCATGGAGGGGATGGCCATTACGCCAAAACCGCAAACTTCCTGACTGGTCTGCATGTTGAAAAAACGACCGGCAAGAACATCAGCACCGGCGGAATTTCACTCGACCAACTCATCGCACAGCAGACCGGAAAACGGACTCCCCTCCCCTCTTTGGAACTGGGGATTGATCCAGTGATTTCCGGCATCGATAGCAATGTCGGCTATACCCGACTGTATGGTTCCAACATTTCCTGGCAGACCGCCAATCGACCGGTCGCCAAGGAAATCAATCCGGCGATGGTCTACAAACGCCTGTTCGGAATTCGTGAAGCGAGTCGCCGCCAGAAAGGAGAGGCTGTACAGTTTGATAACCGTCAGCCACTTCTCGATCTGGCCTTGAACGACGCTCACGGGCTCCGTAAACGACTCGGCCGTGACGATCAGTTCAAACTGGATGAGTATCTCGATTCTGTTCGCGCGGTGGAAAAGCAGATTGAATTCTTCCATAAAGAAGATCCTCGCGACTGGATGGCTCACGTTCCGGATGAAGCGTTCAAAGCCTATGAAAACGCAACCCCCAGCGATTTTCCGACGCATGCCAAGCTCATGCTCGACCTGATGGTCCTTGCGTTCTGGAGTGACTCGACTCAGGTGAGTACGTTCATGTTCGCCAACGATGTCTCTGGTCGAAACTTCTCCTTCGTCGATGGCGTGAAAGGGAGTCATCACGAACTTTCGCATCACGAAAATAAGCCGGAGAAGACCGAACAATACAAACGGATCAGCCGCTGGTTTGTGCAGCAGTACGCCGACATGCTGGAAAAGATGCGCGGTATTAAAGAGGGAGAAGGGACACTTCTCGATCATTCCATGATCCTGATGGGCTGCGGGATGTCCGACGGCAATCGGCACGATCCAAACAATCTTCCGATTCTCCTTGGCGGAGGGGGGAACGGTACCTTGAAAACCGGTCAGCATGTTTCCGCTGAAAAGGGAACACCACTCTGCAATCTGTATATGAACATCCTGCAAGAGATGAATCTCCCGGTTGAAAGCTTCGGAGACAGTACCGGTCCTCTGAAGGAACTCATTTAAAGGAAAAAATACTAAAAACTAAATACTAAGAACCAAACCAGAAGCACCGGATATCGTCTCTTCATGTTTTGGTTCTCAGGATTTAGAATTTAGTACTTTTAATCCTCCCTGCTTTATTCTCATTATTATCGAAAGTCAACAATGCCCTGGGTGGAAGTGGAATGGACGATTACCCCCGAGCAGGCAGGGCGTCTGGATCAGATTGTTCAGAAAATGACAGAACGTTCCCGCTCTGAAGCTCGGGCGTTGCTGGAACAGGAGTGCGTACAGCTGAACGGACAGATCTGTAAAAAAGGGGGATTGCTGATTGAACCGGGAGGAACGGTTCACGTTAAACATGATCCGCACACACGATATCGTGAAGCTCCACCTCAACTCCCCACGAAACATTTCCGCGTGCTGTTCGAAGATGAACATATCATCGTCGTTGATAAGGCCGCCGGAATTCTCACTGTCCAGACCGATCAGGGGGGGCAGAAAACGCTGCTCGACAATGTCACGGAATACCTGAAACGGGGACTCCGCAATGCCCGCGCATTCGCCGTTCATCGACTCGATCGGGAAACCTCCGGGATCCTCGTCTTCGGGAAGTCACGCGATATTGCTGAAGTGCTGATGGAACAGTTTCGTGTTCGCAAAGCGGATCGGGAATATGCCGTGCTGGTCGCCGGTCGCGTTGAGCAGAAGTCTGGAACGTTTCGCACCTACATGGCCACTTCCAAGCGCCTGCAGCGTTATTCCGTTCGCCCCGGTGAACAGGGAGAACTGGCGATCACTCATTATCAGGTGAAAGAATATCTCAAAGGAGCCACCTATCTGACGGCCATTCTGGAAACCGGACGCCGTAACCAGATTCGTGTGCACTTCGCTGAGGCGGACCATCCGGTGCTGGGAGACGACCGCTATCGACCGGCTCAGGCCAGGCATCCGGCATGGTCCAAGCGTGGGTTAGGATTGCATGCGGCTGTTCTGGGGTTTGACCATCCGGTCACCGGGGAAGCCGTTCGGTTCGAAGCCCCTCTTCCCAAAGAGTTCGAAAGATTTCTGAGAACGCAGTCAACGTCTGGCCAGACAAATCGAAAGTCAACTTCCCGGCAAAAGCCGCGATCCGGTTGATTCATGACGACAGATTCTTTAAGGTTGATGTGACAGGGCTGCGACATTTTCTGCAACTGGATTAATAAGGTGAACGATCATGGTTTCCCAACGAATCATCCTGTTTGTGGGAGCGATGCTCCTGTTTGGTGCCGCTGCCTGCCCTTCTCAGGCCGAAACGATTCTTGTAGAAGCCGAGAGCTTTGATCAGCAGGGGGGCTGGTCTCTTGATACCCAGTTCATTGGAAGCATGGGGTCTCCTTACCTTCTCGCTCACGGATTAGGGAAACCGGTTGCCGATGCGGTGACGGAAATCACAGTTCCTGCCGCCGGAAAGTACAACGTCTTTGTTCGCACGAAAGACTGGGTGGCTCGCTGGAACGCTCCGGGAGCACCTGGCAAGTTTCAGGTTGTCGTCAACGGAACTCCTCTGGCGGAAACCTTCGGAACCAAGGGAGCCGAATGGCACTGGCAATCCGGCGGACAGATTGAACTGCCGCAAGGAAAAGCCTCTCTCGCATTGCGTGACCTCACCGGCTTTGAAGGACGTTGCGACGCTATCGTCCTGACCACGGAGTCGACCGTTCCTCCCAATGATGCAAACGAGCTTGCCGCCTGGCGAAAGCAGCAGTTGAAGCTCCCGGAAGCCCCACAGGTGAAATCCGGTTATGACCTCGTTGTGGTCGGTGGCGGATACTCAGGAATGGGAGCCGCGATTTCGGCCGCACGAATGGGCTGCAAAGTGGCACTTATTCAGGATCGACCGGTTCTTGGTGGAAACGGTTCCAGCGAAGTTCGTGTCTGGGCTCAAGGTTTGATTCGTCGTGGCAATTATCCACGTATTGGAGAGATCATTGAAGAGTTCGCAGACAAGGCCAAGAAATCGCCGGGGACTGAAGAAGAATTCGGCGACGAACTGAAAGAGAAAGTCGTTCAGGCCGAGAAGAACATTGACCTCTTCCTCAATCATCACGCCTATCAGGTGTCGAAAGATGGAGACCACGTCTCCGGTGTTTATGCTTTCGATACACGAACCAGTGCTCAGACAAAGTTTGTGGGGACACTCTACTGTGACGCGACCGGACATGGTGTGATCGGAGCTCTGGCGAACGCCGATCTCGACCTGACAGACAAAGGTCGTATGGGGATGAGCAACATGTGGGCCTGGGCCGAAACCGAGCAAACAGTTGCTTTTCCGGAAACTCCCTGGGCACTCAATCTGGAAATGAAAGACTTCCCGTATCCACGCGACCACCATGGTCAATGGTTCTGGGAGAGCGGATTCGATAAAGACCCGATCGGTGACGCCGAAGGAATTCGGGACTGGAACTTCCGTGCTGTCTATGGGGCGTTCAATGCCATGAAAAACCGTGACGGAGCCGATCAACACAAGACCGCTGAACTGACATGGCTCGCCTTCGTCGGTGGTCCGCGTGAATCACGACGGCTGTTAGGAGACGTCATCCTCACACAGGAAGACATCGTCAATAAACGGGAATTCAACGACGGCTGCGTTCCCAGCACCTGGTCAATCGATCTCCATTATCCGAAGAAGGAGTTCGCGAAAAAGTACCCTGACAATCCTTTCATTTCCTATGCCGAATTTGACCGCCGTGTCGATCGGGCGTTTGGATACCCGGTCCCCTATCGCTGCTTCTATTCCCGAAACATTCCGAATCTGTTCATGGCGGGACGCTGCATCAGTGTGACCCACGAAGCACTCGGAACCGTTCGTGTCATGAAGACCTGCGGAATGATGGGAGAAGTGGTCGGCAAGGCAGCGAGTCTCTGCAAGATTTACAGCTGCGAACCTCGCGATGTCTATGAGAAATACTGGCCGGAGATGGATAAGCTGTTGCAACTCCCCGGCAAGGCTTATCGAGCATCAGTGAATGATTCGATCACCATTCCCGACGACTCGCTTCCTCTGGCGGGAAAACATGGTGTTCCGCCAGGAGTGAACGCTGACAAGTTACCCGGCAAGGTCATCGATAATCGTGACGCGGTTCTGAAAGGGAAGTGGACCAACGGGGAAGGCTTAAAGGGATTCATCAACTATGAATACCTGTACGCTTCCGCCAACAGTGGAGCCACCGCCACATTCGAATGGCAGACCACTGAAACGGGTCCGGTCGAGATTCGGTATGCCTATCAGCCACATGAAAACCGGGCCAAAGCCGCCCCTGTGACCGTGACGGTTGCCGGTGTCGCCAACGCCCAGCGTCTGAATCTGAGTCAGAATCCTCCGATCGATGGCGGTTTCGTATCGCTCGGAAAATTCAATGTTCAGAAGGGGGATCGTGTGACGGTTCTGGTTTCGACCGATGACGCCAAAGGGACTGTCCACGTCGACGCGATCCAGATTCTGCCGGTAAAGTAGCAGAAACTGAAACTGAGAAATCTGATCACGGAGATACGAGATCATCGTGACTCAACCACCCCGTCGGCGAAGATCCATGCGTCTCATCCTGGCGCATGGATCCCGGGTGGTGCTGTTGGCGGGTATTCTGTTCCTGATGTACTGGCAGCATCAGCGATTCCTTGCAACCCAACGGAGTGCCGGACTGGACGCTGTCTCTCTGGAGGTGATTCAAAGTCTCTTCCCAACGGCAACCGGGATCGGTGAAGCAGACGATCGGGGAGGACGTGTTGTTCTTCACGATTCAGAAGAGTTGGGTTCCGTCTTTCAGACCTCTCCGGAAGGGGATCGGTTTCTCGGCTTCTCCGGTCCGACCAATACTCTGATCGGACTTGATCGACAGAGTCACGTTGTCGGAGTCGCGATTCTTTCTTCGCGAGATACGCGCGATCATGTCGACCTGATTCGTAAGGATCCCCGTTTTCTTTCCGCCTGGAATGGAAAGAACGTCGCCGAGATGGAGACAGGATCTGTTGATGCTGTCTCCGGAGCCACACTCACGAGCCTTGCCATCCTGCAAGGGATTCAGTCGCGTCTGGGAGGTGTGACCGGGTCACTCAAGTTCCCTGACGACTACTCACTGGAAGAGGCTCAACGTCTCTTTCCAGATGCGGCAACGGTGAGTCGTGACGCCCAGATACCGGAACTCTGGCTCGCAGAGAACGGAAAAGGAGAACCGCTGGGATGGCTGCTTTCGAACTCTCCCGCTGCGGATAATCTGATCGGCTATCAGGGGCCGACCCGGGCCTTTCTGGGAATGCAACTCGACGGCCAGATCACAGGACTGGTGGTCACGCAGAGTTTTGACAATGAACCGTACGTGGGCTATGTCCGGGATGACACCTGGTTCCCAAAAATTTTCGACGGGAAATCTCTGGATGAACTTGGGCGCACACGCTTCGAAGAGACGGGAATCGAAGGAGTCTCCGGAGTGACAATGACCAGTCAGGCGGTTGCGGAAAGCCTGTTGCTCGCAGCAAACAAAGTTTCAGAACTGCGGACAAGGCAGGATCAGGAACTGCAACGTGCCAGTGTTCTGCGCTGGAAAGTCGCCGGAACGTTGACGCTGATCGTCATGGGTCTGGCTGTTGGGCTGACTTCTCTGCGTGGTCGTTCAAACCTTCGCAAGATCTATCAGATTGTTCTGATCGCGGTCATGGGGCTGATGAACGGTGACCTGCTCTCCATGGCGATGTTTGTCGGCTGGGCTCAAAGTGGAATCCCCTGGCAGAATGCAATGGGACTGGTCTGCCTCACTGCTGCGGCTGTTGTTCTCCCGATCGTGACGAAGACGAATGTGTATTGCGATCATCTTTGCCCGCACGGGGCCGTTCAGCAGTTGATGCCCCGTCGATGGAAATGGAAACGGCGGCCGAAATCACTGATTCTCATTCTCTCAACGGTTCGCCCTGTCCTGCTGGCAATCGTAGTCCTCGTGCCGATGTTGCACTGGTCGTTCAGCCTTGTCGATCTGGAGCCGTTCGATGCTTATGCCTGGCGCGCGGCTGGCGTCGCGACAATCAGCGTCGCGGTGGTCGGATTGACGGCTTCATTGTTTCTCCCGATGGGATATTGTCATTACGGCTGTCCGACCGGTGCGGTCTTGGGCTATCTCCGAAGACATGCTCGCAGTGGTGAATTTTCCTCCAGTGACATTGTTGCCTTGTCGCTGTTGTCGCTGGCTCTGCTCTGCTTCTGGCTCTGAGTGATTTTGTGACGTGCCATCGGGGGCTCCGTTATGCCCATGCGATGAAAATACAGATCAAATGCATTTTCGTTTATTACGCAAAAGCATTTTAAAAGTAACTTGACTCCATTTGTAGCCGAAGCTACTTTTAGAACAGTAGCACACGCTACATTGCAATGCAACACACAGTCATGAGTCGCCATGTTCCCTCTGAATGGGGACGGATAATGGAGAAGAAATAATGTGTCGACGTGGATTTACCCTGATTGAATTGCTGGTGGTGATTGCCATCATCGCGATTCTGGTCTCGCTGTTGCTTCCTGCTGTTCAACAGGCGCGGGAAGCGGCTCGAATGACACAGTGCCGGAACAACATGAAGCAACTGGGGCTCGCCTTTCACAATTACCACGATGCCCATAACGTTTTTCCGGCGTCGTATCTCTCTGATTCCGCGAATGCGGCGACCCGAAATGACGAGACCTATGACGCTCCGAACGGATTTGCGTGGGGGACGATGCTGCTTCCGTATCTGGATCAGGCGCCGTTATACAACCGGTTGCGAACCGATCGCCCTTGCTGGGATCCTGTCAATGAGGAATTCGTCACCGCAAAACTGCCGGCTTTCATCTGTCCATCTGCGACGAACAGTGACGGTCCTGCTCTGATCAAAAGAGACGCGGATACCGTTCTGGCCCGATTTGGGTTATCGACATATGTCGCCAATGCCGGGCAGGATGAACCTTGGGCCTATACTGAAGTGGATCTGTCACCACGCGCAACGGGACCGCTTTACCGGAACTCGCGCATTCGGGCAAGCAGTGTGACCGATGGCCTGTCCAATACTGTTTTCATTGGAGAGCACGTTCCATTGCTGAGCTATAAAACCTGGGTCGGCGTTCATCCGGAGGCTTCCGTGTGTCACAACAACCCGGATGTTTTTCCTGCAGCGACATTTGCCTGTGACGGTGCAGCGACTCTGGTGAATGTTCATTCCGGGCCTGCTGCCGGGGAAGAAGATTTAATTCATCCCCCCAACAGCCCGTTGAGTCATGTGTGTCAGATGTATTCTCAGCACACCGGCGGTTGTAACGTATTACTGGGAGATGGCAGTGTGCGGTTTATTTCCCAGTTCATACACCAGCCCACCTGGGCAGCCCTTTCGTCCTGTGCCGGAGGAGAAGTGATCGGGGAGTTTTAGTCTTTATTATGAGGTGAAGAAAAGGAGACTCACGCAAAGTCGCTAAGGCGCAAAGAATTTCAATCTCCGCTTTGCATGAAGTCATTTCCTTATTTTCAGGGAGGAGTTTAAAGGAATCATGAGAAGAGATTCGTTCACCATGTCTCGATAAATGACAATACGAGAAGCATCAATGAATTGTCATTTTTATTCATTCATCGTATTCGTTGTTTAAAAAATATGCATTGTCCAAGAGAAAAAAAGCACAATAACGACGATCCCAAAAATTCTTTGCGCCTTAGCGACTTTGCGTGAGTCTCCTCCTCTGATCTTTCAATATCAGTAAACGCCGGAATCACATTTCATACAGAATGGAAATAAATATGTCGGAATCAATCATTCCGGGGGGAAGCAATGGTAAGCTGACTGTTGCGATTGTTCTTTTTGCGATCCTGGCGGGAGGGCCGCTGGTGAGATGGTGGACACGTCCGCCGGTTGTGGAATCGGGAAACCTGAAGCACCTTCAGGTTCTGATGACGGCGGTGTCCAGTAGGAATCAGGAACAGCTTGAGCGCATCGAAGGAAAGATTTCCGGTCAGCTCGAAGCCGGGGAAATGTCAATGAAAGAGCATCAGGCTTTTCAGAAAATTATTACACAGGCGAAATCCGGCGAATGGGAACAAGCATATCAAGAAAGTTTTCGCCTGGCGGAAGGCCAGCTTTCACGTCGACGGACTCCTTCATCGGCGGACCAGGGGCATTCGCATGATCATTCCAGCCACGATCATCATCATGGGCATGATCAGGACAAAAAGTAGCGATACCTGATGCTCTGGTGTTAAGGAGCTTGGAAACAGTAGTTTCGCTAAGAGGAGTTAGGAGTTGAACATTTGTATTCCTCTACCTCCTACCTCCTCCTGATCTCAGATTCCGGGAAACAAATCATTTCCAGTTCCTAAGTTTACTCTCATTTTTCAGCTTGCAGAATCGAATCGTAATCGCTCCAACAACACGCAATTTGAGGACTGACCAGGTATTACTCCTTGTAGGTTAAGGACGGACAGCCTCTGGAACCAGTTGCAGCGTTCTACTGAACTCGTCCACAAGCGCCATGATGCCTGATGCTGACAGGGAATGACCGTCACCTGAGTACCAGCCTGCTGTCGAACTGTGTTCCCAGTGTTCCCAATGATCCACCAGTAGCGCGGCAGATTCTTCCGCGCAGGCGCGGATTGCTTCCAGTCGAATCAGTTCGTCAGAGTGGTAAAATGATTCCGTCGGACAGGGCCATGGGGGAGTCGCGATGATGGGAACTGCTCCGGCGTTGCGAATCTTCAAAACCAGTTTGTGAAACATTCGCTCAAACGCCAGCGTGCTTTCCCAACGGGTTTGAAGTTCGGTTTGTCCACACAGAATCACCACGACTTGCGGGGACTCTGCTGTGACCGTCTTTTCAAAGTTTTGTTGTAAATCCTGCAATCGAAAATGGGGTGATGTTTGAACCGTGAAGGTGTCTTCCGTTCGTCCGACCACATCCTGAAGATAGCGCACATGTGCCAATCCGATGGCGTCAGAACCATTTGACTGGCCAGGAAATGACAGATCGTCCCCCGTGAAAAACCAATGAATCTGCGAGGTGGATTGCAGCAATCGCACCAATCCCGGCACCGAAGATGGAACCGGAAAGGCTCGGTGGCTTGTCGGACTGTTCCCTTTTTTCGGGGGTATGATCGGTGCCGGTTCAACAGGAGACGGCAGGATTTGATGATTCTCCTGAACCACTTCTACCTCAGGAGCCACTTCTATTTCGAGAGGTTGTGGCGATGGGGCAATGCGCAGACGCGGTTCTTCCAGATGCTCGACGGGCAGCGGCGTATCGACTGCGACAGGAAGTTCACTCGAGTCCGAGACTTCAGCAACATTCTCCATCGGGGTCTGGGCGGTCTGGTGTAATTGGAGGATAATCCGACGCCGTCGGTGTGAGGATTCTCGATGAAAAGGGGACATCCGGGACACGGCGATACCTTCGTTTCAGTTGCAGCATTTCAGTTGCAGGTAAAAGTTCTGCAACGAGACACTTCTTCAAATCATTCCACCTGAATACATTCCGTCAAGCGGATCAGGCCGGGAAGTTGCGAAATCCGTACCGATTGGAGCGATTCCATGAATCATAGCAGGGACGCGGGTTTTCAGATTCTCGCAACGGATCAGACTTTCCGCATTGGACTTGGGGGATTGGTGACTAAAATCCAGGAATGAACAAGAGAGTCGTTTGCTCTACCATGTCTGCATGTCTGATAGACAGACGGCGATTCGACATCTTGCTTTTCAACATCAGAACGCTGAAATCAATATTTTGAAGAAACTCTCGTGAAAGATCTCGTCACTCCCCGACAGGTGGCACAGGCCATCGATATGAGCGAATCCTCGCTGAAACGCTGGTGCGATCAGGGATTGATCCCTACGGTCCGCACGGCTGGGGGGCATCGTCGTCTGCCGGTGAATGGGGTGTTGACATTTCTTCGAAACTCTGGCTATCAGCTTGTTCACCCTGAGCTTCTGGGACTCCCCCCCAGCACCACCGGCGGGCAGGATCGCAAGTTACACATCGAAAAGAGCCGCCTTGAACAGGCATTCCGGCAGGGAGATGAAGATGTCGGCACGGAAGTCGTCATGAATCTGTATCTCGCAGGGATCCCGATGAGTGCTATTTGTGACGAAGTCTTTTTACCGATTTTCAACGAAATTCGGGAGACGTCAGACAATCGTCAGGAAGCGGTTTATCTCGAACGTCGGGCATGCGAATTAGGGCACCGCGTCTTGCATGAAGTTCGCCGCGCCATGCCGGAACTTCCGCCAGCGGCCCTGATCGCACTGGGAGGAACCCTCGACGGAGACCCCTTTACTCTGGCATCATCGATGTCGGAAATGGTGCTGCGGGAGAATGGCTGGCGAGCCTGTTCACTTGGGGCGATGTTGCCGTTTCTATCCTTGCGACAGGCCGTGTGTGACATGCGTCCACGACTGGTCTGGCTGAATGTGTCGGCAATTCCTGACCAGAATTTCTTCCTGAAGGGGTTCGATGAGCTCTCTCGTCTGACGGCGGATAGTGAAGTCACCCTTGCCATCGGTGGTCGAGCTCTCACACCGGAATTGCTTTCACAGATGCAATTCAACGAGCGTTATCACACACTGCACGAACTGGAACAGTTCGCCCGGTCGCTGTCCCCGATGATGACTGAACGAAATGCTGTTCCCACCTCCCCGATCGATCTTCCTCAGTTGGAGCAATCTGAAACGTGATGCAGACTCATGAGATTCTGGACGCCAGACGCCTGATCCATATCGCGCTGGCGGAAGACCTGGCCGATTCAAGCGATCTCACCACGAACATGATGATCTCCAAAGAAGATCGAGGGAGTGTGAAAATCGGAGCCCGACAAACCGGGGTTCTGGCCGGAGTCGAATTGATCCCACTCGTCTTTCAGGAGATTGACGGAGACGTCAACTGCCAGATTTCGATGCGGGATGGGGCAACATTAAACCCAGGGGACTGCGTTGCCCGACTGGAAGGATCGGTCCGATCGCTGCTGACGGCCGAGCGAACCGTCCTGAATTTTCTGACCTGTCTGTCAGGAATCGCCTCACTGACGCGACAATATGTGACCGCCGCGAAGCGTCCGAAAACAAAAATACTCGACACCCGAAAAACAATCCCCGGGTTGCGTTCACTGCAAAAATACGCGGTCCGCTGCGGAGGAGGAACGAATCATCGTGTCGGGCTCTATGACGCCGTACTGGTGAAAGACAACCATCTCGCCGCCTGGATCGGGCATTCCGGTCACACTCTTGCGGAAGCAGTGCGACATGTCCGCTCCAAGACGCCGCAAGGCATGATCGTGGAATTTGAAGTGGACACACTGGAGCAGCTTCGAGAAATTCTCCCGGAACGGCCCGACATGGTTCTCCTTGATAACATGTCGCTCAACGATCTGGAGACGGCCGTTTCACTGCGAAATGAACTGGCTCCCGGGGTTCTTCTGGAAGCCTCCGGCGGGGTGAATCTGGAAACCGTTGGTGGCATCGCAGCGACCGGAGTCGACCGGATCAGCATCGGAGCCCTGACCCACTCCGCCCCGGCACTGGACCTCGGTTTCGACTGGGAATAATCGTACGGTGCGTCGCCACGCATCCGACTTGACTCCCGTTACTATCTTCGGATCTCTATGTTCCATCATTGCGTGAGTCTGCTGCGACGATTATTCACCACCTGGTACGCTCCGGAGCCGGGGCTGCGGACGTTTATGACGCGCGGCCAGACTCAGGAAACTCCATTAGCGCAAGTGACCGTGGCTGTCCTCTCCGCCCACGAAGGACGACGGGTCTTCGGTGTGCCACTGTCGCGCCGTGGGATTCAGCCGGTGTTTCTACGAATCGTCAACCGGCAGGAGACTCCACTCCGACTCTCCCTGCTCGAAATTGATCCCCATTATTACACGTCGCTCGAAGCGGCCGGGATCAATCATTTTTCCGTGTTGAAACGGTTCTCTGCCTATGGAGTGGGAGCCCTCTTTCTCTTCCCCATGCTCTTGCTGCTGCCGTTGAAGCTGTTGACGGCGTACCGTGCCAATCGTCGCATGGATGAATGTTTTCGCTCACAGGGTTTTCCGCTACGCCCCATCTCCCCAGGTGAAACCGTGGAAGGTTTCGTCTTTACTCCTCTGGATGCCGGGAACAAAACCGTTCGTGTCTGCCTCCATGCCACTGGCGGACCGGGGTCGGAAGATGCTCCGACATCGCTGAGCGAGTTACCTCCCGTTCCCAGCGGTCCGGCGGTCGATCTGACGTTTCTGATCCCTGTGCCGGGGATCTCCGCAGACTACCTGAAGCGGAACCTCGCCAACGTTTCTCCTGACTCGGAACTGGTCAACTGTGACCTGCCCGACCTGGTCCGGCGACTCCGGGAAATGCCGGCAGCCACCACCAACGCCAAAGGGAAGCGGCATGGCGATCCGGTCAATCTGGTCGTGATCGGAGAGTTTGAAACCATACTGAGCGCGTTCACCGCCCGCTGGGATGAATGCGAAACAATCACTCTGGCCACCTGCTGGAAAACAGTACGGGCGTTCTTCTTCGGCGGAGAATATCGCTATTCGCCGGTCAGTCCGCTCTATTTATTCGGTCGCAGTCAGGACGTGGCCTTGCAGCGCATTCGAGGATCGATCAATGAGCGTCTGCATCTGCGACTCTGGATGACACCGCTCCGATTTCTGGACCGGCCAGTCTGGGTGGGACAGATCAGCCGCGACATCGGAGTGCGGTTCACGACTCAAGTCTGGAATCTGACCACGCATCGCGTTGATCCCAACGTCGATGAGTCGCGAGATTATGTGGTTGAAGATCTCCTGCGCGCGGAACGGGTCGACGCCGTCGGCTATGTGGATGGCGTCGGTCCCTGCGATCAGGAACATCCACGACACAATCTCACCGGCGACCCCTATTTCACCGACGGCAAACGGACACTGATCGCCCTCTCCACCGCACGAACAAAACCTCGCTACCTTGCCTGGTCATGATTGGCCAGGCTGGCTTGGTGTTTGCAGTTTGCGACGGGTGCCTCCTACTTGTTACGCCAACGGCGTTTTATATCACAGCCCAGGGTCGCGCAGCGCACCCTGGGTACGGAGCCAGCATAATCGATGAGATTTACGCCGACGGCGTTTTACAACCCCGGCGCTGATTTCCCCCATGTCCATATGTTGTGAACCGTCAATCCCACACATACTGTTCATCGATTTCAACGTGATATTTTTGGCAAATTCTCCGGAACTCCTCCTGAAATGTGATTTGGCGATGATGCTCTTCTTGATTGGCGATATACGAGACAAGTGTCTCGACATGAGACGGGCTGATCGAGAATGCTCCATACCCGTTCTGCCAATAGAAGTTCTCGAGATGAGTCTGTTCTTCCTTGATCCATTTCGATGATTCGCGTTTGAGTTCGCGAATCAACTCAGACACTTCAATACGGCGTCCGAAGCGGCACAGGAGATGGACGTGGTCAGCGACTCCGCCGATTTGAATGGCAGGACATCCGAGGTTCTTGCACGTTCCCGCCAGGTAAGCGTGAGTCGCGGCGCGAAATGTTTCATCCTGCAGGAAGGGACGCCGATCTTTGGTGGAAAAGATGAGATGAAGATAGATCTGCGACAAGGATTGAGACATGACGAATCTCCATTGGGCAGGCGAATGATTCAAGCATATGTTGTCAAACCGCAGTTGGAATTGACAATGCCAGGCGTTGCTGAATTACCAACGTGTCCCTCCCTCGGGTTGTAAAACCCCCTTGGTGTAAAAAGTAAAAGTACGGGTTGCGAGTGTCCTTCCTGGCTACGCCGAAGGCGTTTCAGAACACAGCCCAGGGTCGCTCACGAAGTGAGCGCACCCTGGGTTTGAATGCCACCTCCGATACAAATACCCCGAAGGGGTTTGACAAGGTGGGGACCGATCCCATTTTCTGTATTCAGCACAACTCGCGTTGTCTAACGCCTTCGGCGTAATACATCGATCGTGCGGCCCCGAACCCAGGGTGCGCTATCGCGACCCTGGGCTGTGATATAAAACGCCGTTGGCGTAACGGCAACAATGGCATCAAGCCACTGACAAACCGACTCCTATAGGTGACGACTGACAACACTGTTCCCACTTGAACTTCCCTCCAAAAAACAAAAACGGCCGGGAGGGTTCCCGGCCGTTTGAATCAAGTTAAACTGACACTTTTTTATGGAATGTTAAAGCTATCGTTTTCAACTGGTAGAGCACTCTGAGCTTTACGGTACTACGACGTTAAACTCGTTGCTGGCCGGCGTATTCGGCGTGTTACCTGACCCTGTGTTGTTTGTTGCGTTGATCGGACCGACCGGAAAGTCTGGATCAGCTGGAAGAAGCGTTGGCACAGTGATCTGGTATCCTTGCAACTGGTTGTTTGTTGATGTGTTGTTGTTGAAGTCACCGCGAATGAGTCGGCCAATGAAGAACCCTTGGGTCCGGTTAGACTGGGCTGAGTTGCCGTCCATTCTTGAATTTCCTTTGAAATCTCCGTTGACACGGAATCCACCCCCTCGGTTGCCGTTTGAAATATTGTTGAGAATGGTCACTGCGGCAGTCGTTCCATCAACCTCGCCAAAGTAGAATCCGTTTCCAAGGTTACCATAGATTGTTCCTTGTCCGGTCATACCTGGGATTGATGGGCCGAGCGGCAATTCATCCCCTGCGACGTTGTTTGAAATGTTTCCACCGGTGACTAGATCGAACCGGAATCCATCCCCGCCGTTTCTCATGGATTGCCGATTGCCGACGAAGTTACCTCCCTCCATCAGTTCAACATAGATCCCGTGACTGCTGTTACCGTTTGTAGTATTCCCTGTAACGGTGGTGAGAGCAGTCATCTCTGCGATGCGAATACCCGCTTGGCCGTTACCCTCGGAAATATTACTTTCGACACGACCATTCATATTGCCTTCCAACCAGATTCCATTTCCGGTGTTGCTACCAAAGTTATTGACAGGTGCACCAGTTGTTCCACTAAGGCTATCAATCCAGCCTGTCGTATTACCAAAGAGATTGCCGTTGATTGTTCCACCATCCGCCAGGTGGATCCCGTGAGTATTTCGGTAAGCCTGGTTGTTTTCGATATTTCCATTCACGATTCCTGCTATGTAAATACCGCTTTCACCGTTGCCCGCATTTGGCCTACCGTTTCCGGTGCCGATGTTGCTTCGTCCTCCGGTAATGTTGTCAAAAATATTTGCCGTGATGATACTGCTATTGTCAACTCCGAGTTCGATTCCGTGTTCGCCGTTAGCATAAGCGGAGTTTTCAAAGATATTGCCATTGGTGACACTTCCGGTAATCAGCAAGCCGCTTTCACTATTACTGTCCGTCATGTTTCCACTCACATTGCCGGTTGTCGTGCCGTTCCCAGTGACATGCGTCAACTCGATCCCGTTTCCGCCGTTGTTGGTGGCATAATTGCCTGTCACGTTTCCTGTGACTGTTCCGACAATTGTGAGACCGTTTTCACCATTGCTTCCAAGTCCTGAACTTGTTCCGCCATTGAACCCGGTGCGACCGTTAGTACCGGCAGTGACAGCACCGTTATTGGAAACATTTCCAGTGACATTTCCTCCGATGTAGATACCATGGCCGTTGGCATTATTGTCTGCATCATTCTCATTGATGTTTCCAATGAAGTTTCCGGCAACATGAATTCCGTCTCCGGTTCCACTCAGGCCGTTATTGTCGGCATTGTTGCCAAGAAGCATGCCGTTTGCATCAGTCCCGCCAATAAAGATCCCATTCAGAGCATTATCGTAGGCATCATTGATCTGGATCGTGGTTCCGGCTGTTGTGAGCGATCCTAACTGTCCAATATAGATCCCGGTCTGGTTCTCAGCAGTATCGTTGAAAGTCAAGTCACCGCCCAATGCAAAGTCGACATGGATACCATTCTCGGTATTGTTGATAGCATGATTGGAAGCAACAGTACCACCTTCCAGGGTTTGAATATATAAGCCATGTCGTCCGTTCTCAAATAATACGTTACCGAACGACTGGTCATATCCTAAACCACTCTGGTGTCCTACTAATCCACCGCTCATGAGGCTGATATGTAATCCATCCTCTCCGTTATTGGAGAGAGAGTTGTGCTGGATCGTTCCGTCAGTCATTTCGTCGATGCGGATTCCGTCTCGACCACTGTAATCAAAGATGTTTCCATCCCCAATGAAACCTCCAGAGAATGTTGCAATTGTTAATCCATCCAGTACGTTTCCTGTCGTCCCAAGAGTGGCTGTGTTATGGCGGATGAATCCATTAGACACTTCATCAAAGTAGAAGCCGCTTCCCTGGTTTCCATGGGAGATGTTTTCGGCAAAGACCATACCTGCGGTTCCGAAAGTACCGATTTCGATCCCGTTTCCACCATTCGCTTCAATGTCCGAACCTGTGCCATTATTCAGTGTTACATTGCCCAGAACATTGCCAATCAATTCTCCGTCAATATCGATTCCGTCTTCTCCGTTTTGGTTCGCGATATTCAGAGCGATACTGCCGGTGACATTGCCACTGACATACAACCCGTCAAGGTTATTTGAATTGGTTGTGTTGGATGTGATGTTTCCAATGACATTCCCACCAATTGCGATCCCGTTTCCGGCAACGTTGCTATTGGAGGTGTTCCCCTGAATGTGGCCAACGACATCACCGCCGATGTTCAAGCCGTCAAGCTGGTTGTTGTTGGTGGTGTTCGACGCAATGTCGCCGGTAACGTTCCCGCCGATGATGATTCCGTACTCGCCGTTTCCAAGTGCCGGATCGTTGCTTCCGGCGGTGTTTCCGAGGACACTTCCACCGACGTTTCCGCCGGTGCCTGCGACGATGTCACCGATCACGATACCGCTGCCACCGTTGCCGTAAGAGGTGTTCCCCATCAGGTTTCCACCGATGTCTCCAGCGATTCCTAAACCAGCCAGATCATTGTTGAGAGTGGTGTTGGAAGCAACATCTCCGTCAACATTTCCGGTGACAATGATTCCCATACCGGCGTTTTCATTGGCAGTATTGAATGCCAGGCTGCCGCCGACGTCGCCGTCGATATAAATCCCGGGGTCGTTGTTATTGGTGGTGTTTCCAACCACACTTCCCGTGACACCGCCGAGGATGTGCAAGCCGTCGCCGAATGCGTTGTCGCTGGACTGGTTGAAGGCCAGGTTTCCGTCAATTCCGCCGCCGACAAACAGGCCGTGGAAGATGTCGGTTCCCTTGACGCTGAGAGTGTCCGGATCGAGTCCGTTGTTATCAGTCGTGTTATGAGACACATCTCCAGTCACTGCACCGGCGACATAGATACCATGTCCGTAGGCATTGTCTATGGAAGTATTACTGATAATTCCTGCTCCGACATCACCACCGACAAAGAGACCGGTTCCGGTGGTTGGATCGATGAGATCCCCCAGGTTGGCATTTGTGATGTTCAGAGAAAGTGTTCCGCCGACATTGCCGGTGATTCGAATTCCCCCCAGTGCATTGTTGTTCGCCGTGTTCCCGACGACGTCTTCGCCGACATTTCCGGTGACGACCAGTCCATACTCTCCGTTTGCGGTGGCTGCATCTTCTCCAGTGGTGTTGCCGACAATGCTACCGGTGACGTCCCCATCAATATAGATTCCGGAGAGTGTGTTCGAGTTGGCCTCGTTGTCGATCACGTCGCCATCAACACCTCCCAGGGACATTCCCATGCCATCGATATTGCCGTTTGTTTCGTTCTGAACGACATCTCCGTTCACGGTTCCGAAGACAAAGATTCCGTCACCGTTCTGGTTCTCATTGGCGATGTTGTTCGCGAGAGCACCGTTGATGTCACCGCCAAAGCTCAAACCGTTCAGGAAGTTGTTGATGGCTTCGTTGCCGACCACGTCCCCGTCAACAAGTCCGGCCACGGAGAGTCCGCTTCCGCCCAGGTTGCGATTGGTTTCATTTCCGACAATGCTGCCGTCAACTCCGCCGTTGACAACAATTCCGCCCAGGTCGTTATCATTGGCTTCGTTATTGAAGAGATCGCCATCGGTAATCCCGCCAAGCTGCATCCCGTTTCCAGCGTTGAAATTGGTCTCGTTGAGTGCGACATCTCCGGTGACCGTTCCGCCGACCCGGATTCCGTCGTCCCCTTCGTTTAAGTTCGCAGTGTTGTTGGCGAGCATGCCGACGACATTTCCACCAATGATGAGTCCGCCGCCGGCATTTTCGTTCGTGGTATTTCCGGCAACAGGGCCTCCAACATTTCCGGTGATATGGATTCCGTCAAACCCTTCGTTCAGGTTGGCAGTGTTGTTCACAAGCATGCCACCGATGTTGCCAGTGACGAGCATCCCTCCCTGAGCGTTCTCATTTGTATTATTATTAGTCACGTTTCCTGTAATACCGCCTGTGACATAAATACCGTATACGTCGTTATCCGTGGCGGTGTTCCCAATGAGATTTCCGACAATTCCATTTGAAACGGAGATGCCAGACCAGGCATTTCCGATTGATTCATTGTAGAGAACATTACCGGTCACCCCATTGGTGACGACGAGTCCATAAAGTCCATTCTCATTTGTTTTGTTGGATGCGATGTCTCCTGTTACGCTTCCATCAATCCCGATTCCGACCCCATTTGTATTTAGCTCAGCAATATTGTTCACGATTGGGCCGCTGACATTTCCGAAGATCGCGAGACCATTCTCAAAGTTCAGGCGCGTGATGTTATTGGCGACTGGGCCTGTGACATTACCGGTAATAGAAATTCCGGAACCGGTCACGTTGCCGGAAGACTCGTTATTAGCCACGGCTCCACCGACACCGTTGGCTGTGACGATGAGACCGGATCCTTCGTTGAAATCTGTCCGGTTGTTGATCAAATCTTCGGTGACACCGCCGAGGATCATCCCGCTTCCGACACCGGCATTGCCGTTGAAGCCGGCGCTGTTGTTCGCGACAGTTCCATCCACCAGGCCAACGACATGGATCCCGTCCACAAAGTTGCTGACAGCCGTGTTGAATGCAAGGTCACCAGTCAGGTCTCCGCTAATATACAAACCGGTTCCGATAATGTTATAGTTGGTGCTATTATTAGCGACGTTACCAACCACATCCCCGTCGACATAAATTCCATGAATCGCGTTCGTGGATGCGACGTTATCGAGGATGTCTCCGGTGAAGTTTCCTGTCGCACGAATTCCGCTGCCACCCTGGTTATTGCTGGTCTCATTGCCTGCCAGAAGACCTGTGGCATTGCCGTTGATCAGGATACCGTTCAGTGCGTTGTAGCTCGCTGTGTTTCCAAGGATTTGACCCCCCGTCCCAGTCATTCCGCTGATCTGGAATCCGTTCGCTCCGTTTGCATTGGCGAGAGATCCGCCAGCTGTGTTGTTTGAGAGAACGCCCCCTGTGAGAGCGGCCACTGTAAATCCATCTTCACCGTTGCGGATCGCCGTATTGCTATCGACAGTTCCGCCGGTCATGTTATTGAACAGGAATCCGCTGAGGCCGTTTCCTTCCGCGGTGTTCGCGACGATCAGGCCATTGGAATTCGTTCCACTAAAGTGGAATCCGTGTCCTCCGTTAGCATCTGCCAGAGTCGGGCCGCCGGCCACGTTGTAGGCAAACTGGCTGTTTGCATTGTTAAAGGTGCTGATCTCAAATCCGTCGTCACCGTTTCCGGTTGCGACGTTCTTGAAGACGACGCCTCCGGAGAGGGTGTTAATATAGAACCCGTCTTCCGTGTTGTCGGTCGCGGTGTTTTCCATGATGGAACCACCGCTGACGGTTCCAAAGTCAAAGCCGTCGCGAGTGTTGGCGTTTGCCAGGTTCCCGACAAACAATGCATCCTCGGTGAGAGTTGTAATATTGTAACCGTTGACGTTCCCTTCGGCTGTATTCCCCGCAACCAGTGCGGTTCCCTTGATCGAGTTCATCAGGAATCCGTTGGCAGCGTTTCCTGTTGCTGTATTGTTTGTAATGAGAGCGTTCGCTCTGGCTTCAGTGGTGATATTAAACCCGTTCAGGTTATCAGTGGCTGTGTTGCCATTGATAATTGCGTTTCCTGAGATTGTTGCAAACCGGAATCCGTCTCCATTGGCGTTGTTCGCGGATGTGTTGTTCACCATTTGAGTATCCCCAGTGATGGTGCCAATGCGGAATCCGTCGCGATCGTTATCATTCGTGGTGTTGCCCGTGATAAGGGCCTTGCCGCTCACCGTGCCAATCGCGATGCCGTCACGTTGGTTTCCAACTCCTGCGTTGGAGGTGTTGTTGTTTGCCAGTACCGTTGAGCTTGTTAAGGTGGTGGTGAGTGTGCCAATATTAATGCCGTCCAGGTTGTTATTGTAGACGGTGTTATTGCTGATCGTTCCGCCATTAAATGTTGCAATGGAGAAACCATGCCCATTAATATTATCAAACGCCTGATTGCCCAGGATGTCTCCGTTTGAATTCCCTGTCAGCAACAGGCCATTCTGGTTCGCACCGGACATACTGTTGTTGAACAGGGTGAATCCTGTCCGGTTATTTCCAAAGATGCCATTCTGGCCACCAGTAATGGAGATGTTCTCGATCGTGGAGTCGTTGTTCAGTGTAAAGACGTTGTTTGCGATATTCGTGCCATTAACAGTGGGGCGAATTCCGTCTGAAAGCGTGACGACTTTTCCTGAGATGACACCGACCACCTGAATTGAAGCGTCCGCCCCAAGAGCGGTTTGTCCCTGGTTGAGAGTGAATCCGGAGTCGGTATCGATAACTCCCTTGTTGCCGTCGAAGATCACAAGACTGTTGTCTCCGGCGTTCGCGAGAACTGCTTCCGGATTGACGGTATCAGCGTTGATGTAACCGTTAATGAACTGACCGTTGCTGAGAAGCATGGTGTTTTCACGTCGTGTGGTGACGCGAGTGAGGACCTGGTCACGAATGATCGGAGTGACCATACGTCGTTCGATTCCTTCCAGTCTTTGAGATCGTCCCAGGCCGATTCGAACGTTGACTCCTCCGGATGCCTGTGAGCCACGAACGTCATCGTATTGGTATTGTCCGGTCAGCATGACCCGTGAACCGTTCCCCAGGAACGGCAGATCAAAGAGGCGCAGTTCTGATCGTGCTCGCGGACCGTACAGTGCTTCGCTGTCCGATCCACGCTGGTCATACGCATAACCGCCGATGTAGTTTCGCCACTCAATGCTGCGACTTGCATTGGCGACAGTCAGGAAGCCGAACTCGGCGTTGGCCCCGTAGTAGGCCGCTTCGCTGGAACTGGTCAGAAACAGGTTGTCGTCAATCGGCGTCAGGGCACAGTCGATCGTGTTGACGTCTGAGGTTGGTACGGTTCCGTTGATCCGGAAGTCCCAGCCGACATCAATCAACTCCAGCCCGAAGGTTCCCGCATGGTAGGTGTTGTTGTTTTCGGAATTGTAGTAGTCGTAAAATCCGTACGCTCCGAAAATCAGGCCGTTCGGCAGGAACTGGCGATGGCCAATCCCGAAGCTTCCCTGATTGTTCCCTTCGTTCCCGTAAATTCCCCGAAGATCGAGGAAGAGAAGGTTGCTGTCGGACTGCGACAATGGAATGAAGGCATTCGTAAAGCCGACATTGGGGTTCACGAAGTCCGCGCCCCCTGCGTCACCGAAAACGCCTCCCAATTCCAGGTAAGGTCGCCACAACGGAAGGGAATAATCAGGCGTAAACTGCGTCACAGAAGGGAGATATCCCGATCCTGAGCTTTCCGTTGACTCCTCGAGTGCAAATGTCCCGGGAGCAACAAAATCCTGCGAGATGACAATCCTCGAAGGAAACAGCATCGACAGACAGAGAATAACAACCAATGGCTTTCGCAGGCCCATTGCATTTCCTTCCATAGAGAAGTCGCTGGCTAACGACAGGCGTACCGTTCCTGCGCTCTTTTGCAGGGACTCGATGGGCTTTATCGGATTTTCCAAAGTTTCCGGTTGATCCTAATTTTGCTGTTGTATGTATTATTTTTAACTAGGTTCTGTGTTGAAAATGATCGTATATGATCAAGTCTCATGCGATGTAATTTTTGGTGAGTGGTTTATTGTGAAGCACAGGGGCGATTGCAGCAGTGCAAAAGATGTGATGGAATCTGGAACAAAAGCCATAGCGCGAATCGTCTGGCCGCTTGTGTCAGCGGGATGGCTTGGTTACTCTTCGCAGATTCGAAATTTGGCCAGATCTGGTCATTTTCAGTGCGTTTTTTAGAGCCGGGAATACAACCTCTTGTTGTTCGAGAAGTTTTGTTCACGGCTTTCAAAGAGGGTGTCAGCGTAGAAAGCGGCGCTGTTCTGTCAGGCAGTTAGTCGTATCATGCCTGTGCGACCAGCTTCATGGGGATCTTTGAGAAGCTTCCGGAATATTTGAACGAAGGATCGAGTCGGGGAGTGAACAGAAGGCCATCAGTGGTGAATGTTCATGGCATCCCCAATCGTTCCAGAAAACACTGATTGTCCATGTCAGATTCACTGCAAGATCATCACCGTATTGTCATTACCGGGGTCGGGCTGACCTCTCCGAACGGGGACAATTTAACCGATTACCGCGCTAATCTGCTGGCGGGAAAGTCGGGGGTTGTTCCGTTTCAGACGCGGTATGTCAAACAGCCGGTGCTGGCAGGAGTCTGTCATTTCGACGAATTTCTCTATCAGAAGAAAAAAGAACGGCGTCGTGGAACCCGGGCGGGATCGGTTTCCATCTATTGTGCAAATGAGGCCTTGAAAGATTCTGGTTTGGACTGGGAGAATGTCCGCAAAAACCGGGTTGGGGTCTATCTCGGGATTACCGAGCATGGGAATGTTGAGACGGAAAACGAAATCTACGAGATTTCCCAGTTTGACTATGATACCAAGGTCTGGTCACACCATCACAATCCCCGAACCGTGGCCAATAATCCGGCCGGGGAAGTGACACTGAATCTGGGAATTACCGGGCCTCATCTGACTGTCGGAGCGGCTTGCGCGGCGGGAAATGCCGGATTCATCTACGGCCTGCAGATGCTGCGGCTCAAGGAAGTGGATCTCGCGATTGCGGGCGGGATTTCCGAAAGTGTTCATACCTTCGGAATTTTCGCCAGTTTTGCCAGTCAGGGGGCGCTTGCCTGGCACGAAGATCCCGCGAAAGCCTGCCGTCCGTTCGATGTCAATCGTAATGGAATCATCGTCTCTGAAGGGGGCGGAATCTGTACTCTGGAACGGTTGCCCGATGCTTTGGCCCGAGGGGCGAAGATTTACGGGGAGATCGTCGGGTATGCGATGAATTCTGATGCCCTCGATTTCGTGTTGCCTTCGTCGACACGGCAGTCGGAATGTGTTCAGTTGGCTCTGGATCGGGCCGGGCTGACGGCCGACGACATCGATATTGTCTCCAGTCATGCGACCGCCACCGAACAGGGAGACATTGAAGAATCCAAAGCATTGCGAGCCGTTTTCGGAGATCGTCCTTCTCTGGCGATCAACAATACCAAGAGCTTCATCGGGCATGCGATGGGGGCCGCGGGAGCTTTGGAGTTGCTGGGGAACGTTCCTTCCTTTGCGGACCGGATTGCCCACGCTACAATCAACCTCGATCAACAGGATCCCCGTTGCGAACTGCGACAGGTCGTGGCCAACCGCCCACGCCATATGGAAAAGGTCGAGTACATTCTGAACAATTCATTCGGAATGCTGGGCATTAACTCCGTCGTCATCGTGAAAAAGTTCCCGGCGGAGCATGGCGGCGTTTACGCATAAGGGATCAACCGTCCCTGCTGCTCTCAATCAATTTTCTGACAATTATCTGTCTGAATGTAACACGAGGAAAGAACGGAATGACTCGGCCTGAGATTCGAGAAGTCATCATCGAGATTCTGGAACGGATTGCCCCGGACGAAGACCTTTCGAATCTGGATGACTCCGTCGCGTTCCGTGAACAGATGGAACTCGACAGCATGGACTTCCTCGATATTGTGATGGAACTCCGCAAGCAATATCGGGTACAGATCCCGGAAAACGAGTACGAGAACCTGCTGACCATGGACAGCACGGTGAATTATCTCGAGCCGAAGCTCGCCGATGTGGCGAAGTAATCAAATTCTAAATCATAAATTCTAAGAACCAAAGATGAATTGCATTGTGATCGTCTTTTTTGGTTCTTAGGATTTCGTATTTAGTATTTTCCCTTATTGTGGAGAAACGGCTCCAAAGAACTTCAACGTCCCTGGAGCATTGGGGCTGCGGACTTCCGGTGTCTTCGGTTTGAGGAAGTCGGGACTGCTGGCATCATCGGAGAGAAACTCCACTTCTTTGCCAATGACTCCGTTTTGCTGGAAGATGTTCAAGCCTGAATCTTCCGCGACTTTTCCGTCGGTCCAGTTTGACTGGGCGCTTCCTCCCTGAGTCAGTTTGGTCTTTGTCTCCGGCAGCGAAACGGCTGTATTTGCTTGCTTCACAAAGAGGTTGTTCTCAAAGACGAACCCGTTCGAACTTGATGACGGACTGGAATCAAAGCGGATTCCGTAGTCGCCGCCGACAAATGTATTGTTGACGAGTCGGGTCTTCTTGAGAATCGGGTCAGCGCCAGAGAACAGGATTCCCGACGAATTCCAGTTGAACAGGTTCTGGTTGAAATCGATGGATTCGCCAGACCCTTCCACTGTAATCCCGGCTGCCATCGGTCCTAGAAACCGGCATTGCCCTACGGTGATGTGACGGACATCGGAACCCGACGTCGCGTCAAAGTGAATTCCGCGTGCGGTTCCGGCAATGGCGCGAAATGTACAACGCTGAATCAGGACCGGACGCCCTGACAATCCGGAGAGCCCTGCCCCTTTCAGGCCGGTTCCCTGCACGTTTTCCAGTGTGACATTGATGAAGCTGGTGCTGGAAGAATATCCCCGGACCAGAATTCCTTCGCTGCGCCCGCGACAGTTGACCACCAGATTTTCAATCACCAGCCCTTCAACGGAATCGAGAAGAATGGCGGCATCTGAACCCTCCGGCTGAAGTTGCGGTGGTTCAGCAGACTGGCCGACAATCTTAATTCCCCGGGGAAAGCCCCCGAGTCCGGAATTGTCGATTTTGAGCGATTCATTGAGAACCAGTTTGCCTTCGATCTGAATTTCGTTGACGGCCGTTGAGAGGCTGGAAAGCCCGGAAATTCTGACGTATTCAATCGCTTCTTTGAGTGTGCCGAAATTTCCTTTTGGCCCCACCGTCACAATGGGACCGTTCACCTCCGGACGTTGGACAACGGGCGTTTGTGGAGTTCCCGATGACTGTGTCGTCTCAGTCTGTGTTCCGGTGATAGCAGGCGTCGGAGAACTGGCCGAGGGCTTCGTCTTGCCGCCGCCGACAAAAGCATAAATCAGCCCGACGGTGATCAGCAGAGCCAGCACACCTCCGCCGATCGCCAGAGGAATGCGGTGCTTTGTGATCGCACTCAGTAACTCGGGGGGAATACCGGATTTGATTTTCTCCAGAGAAACCGCCGACGGACTCTTCCGTTTCACCGATTTCGACGGGCTTAATTTTGAAGAAGGGCTTTTCGGGCCAGTTTTGATCGAACTCGGTTCACGACTGACAGCAAACGGGTTGTCGTCATCGTCGTCAGGAAGCAGGTCAAAATGGTCTTCATGACCGGTTTCGGATTCCGGCGCGCTGTCTGTTTCGCTCCGGTTCAACTTCATTGTTGTCGAATCGCTAATCTGCCGCGCGGAACTCGGTTGTTTTGCCTGTGAGGCATCCACATCACTCAGGCTGGACAGAAAATCTCCCAGCGGATTATGGGAAACCGGTTGGTGGCTTCGTGTTGCCACATCAGCAGGCCGGGTCGGCGAATTCACCACGGGCCGTTTTGGTTCGGGCTTTGCGAGAACCGTTTTGCCTGCTGTGGAGGTGGGAACCGCCGGTGGGACGGCAGGTTCAGGTGCAGCGGCCAGCTTCGGAGTTTCCGCGTCGTTGGCGAGCCAGTGATCGAGCAATGCGACAACATCCACTGCCGACTGGATTCGCTTTTCGCGGTCTTTTTCCATCAGTCCCCGCAAAATGAGTAACAGGGTTTCCGGAAGATCCTTGCGGAGTGATTGCGGGGATGTCGGTTCTTTGGTCTGATGGGCCAGCAATCGTTGTGCGAGTGTTCCTTCGTTGAAGGGGGGACGCCCTGTCAGCAGGAAATAGAGGGTACATCCCAGACTGTAGAGATCGGCTCTGGCATCGACCAGATGGCTGTCGACCGCCTGTTCCGGAGCAAGATAGTCGGCTGTTCCGAGGACCCGTTCGTCATGGGCGATGGTCAGGGAGTGATCTTCTTCGGCTGCAACACGGGCCAGACCGAGGTCCATCAACTTGACGACACCGTTCTGGTCAACGATGAAATTTCCCGGTTTGACGTCCCGGTGCACCATTCCGGCCGCGTGGGCATGAACCAGTCCTTTTGCCCCTTGTCGGATGTAGTCCGCAGCGACCGTGGGAGAGAGGGGACCAGATTGTTGAATGAGGTCGAAGAGATTTTTTCCCTCGACGTATTCCATGACCAGAAAATGGATTTCGAGATTTCCGTCTTTCTCGTGATCGACATCATAGGCCCGAATGATGTTCGGATGATCGAGCGAAGCCACGGCCTGGGCTTCCCGGTGAAATCGCTGGAGATACGAACTGTCTTTGACCAGTTTCCAGGGAAGAACCTTGATGGCACAGCGACGCCGCATGAGAACGTGTTCTGCCAGGTAGACGGAACTCATTCCCCCTTTTCCCAGGAGTCGTAGCAGTCGGTATTTCCCGAGAAAGAAGCCTTTGTGCTTTCCCTGGAGCAGCTTTGATGCCTGCCAGGAAGTAATGAGATCCCGGGTGACCAGAGCTTCTGCGAGCGCCTCTCCGGTGATGTTTCCGTTGGGAGGCTGCTGGGAGGTGTCTGACTGGGCAGTCGTTTCCTGAGAGGTGGGCTGAAGTAATTTCGTCACGCTCTCCGCAATGGCGGACTCATCAATGAGTCCGCTCCGTCGAAGGACATTGACGAAGGATTCCAGTGACGTACTCATTCGGTCGTGAGAACAGTCAATAGAGAGGTTGTGACGCGGTCTTCCAACTGAGGAGGACCGTAATGAAATGGAAACAAAGTCTTTGGGACAGGATACGCCTGAGGTTTCCGGAAAGTACAGGGAAAATACTGAAAAGTTTTTGTCATACAGCAGTTTGTTCGACGATGAGCCCGTTCAACTTGCGTTTCGACGTGATGAACAAACTCTCTCTGACCGTAAGACTTGCTGTGAGCGCGTTCGGTGTTTTCTCCGAGCCTGAGGGGGACTTTCTGGCAATCATCTCCCCGAAAAGTTGACAATCCGTCAAGGGATTACACCGATCATAACCGTTGCGGCAGGAATATCTCGACCGAACCACCGTGGAGAGAAGAACTTTGGAAAAGAGTGAACCTGAGGGGCGTTTTTCTCGTCCTTTGTCTGATTGTACGTTACAATCATGGCCACTTTAGTGTCCGGTAACGAGATTCATCACCTCGTTTTCTGGAGGCAGATGCAGGCAGGGAGAATCAGAAATTCCTGGTTCGCACTCTGCCGACGACTCAATCATGTTGAGCCGCGACAAAACCTCTCCGATGGTGAGAAGTTCCTGTTCCGCGAGCGGATCGCGGAAGATTTTGTCAGAGATTCTTACATATTTTCAGGAAGCAGACATCGTGTCGACAGCGTTGGATCCCCAGATTAGTCAGCAGAAGTTAACCGGGTCGGAAATTCTGGTCGAAGCCCTTGTGCGACAGGGAGCGAAAACCGTCTTTGCTTATCCCGGTGGGGCCAGTATGCCGCTGCATCAGGCTCTGCGGAAATATCGTGACCAGATCCGGACCATCCTTCCCCGACATGAACAGGGGGGAGGATTCGCGGCACAAGGGATCTCACGAACGACCGATGAAGTCGGAATCTGCATGGCGACCAGTGGACCGGGGGCGACGAACCTTGTCACTTCCATTGCCGACGCCAAAATGGACAGCGTTCCACTGATTGCGATCACCGGTCAGGTCTCGCAAAAGGTGATTGGAACCGATGCATTTCAGGAAACGCCGATCGTTGAAATCTGTCGCGCAGTGACCAAGCACCACTACATGATCACAGCTGCCGATCCGGATGATCGGGAATCGGTTCTTGCCGCATTGCAGAGCATTCCCCGGATCGTGAAGGAAGCGTTTTACGTTGCCAGAACGGGACGTCCGGGACCGGTTCTGATTGATTTCCCGAAGAACATTCAGCTTTCCCTGGCCAGCATTGACGATCTCGATTTTGATCCCCCAATGCATCTGCCGGGGTATCACCTCGAACGTCCGATTGCCACCGAACAGGTCCGCCAGACGATCGCAGCGATTCGTCGTTCAAAACGACCGATTCTCTATGTCGGTGGTGGTTGCGTGAATTCCAATGCCGCGGCAGAACTGGCGAAGTTCGCCCGCGCTGCCAACATTCCCGTGACAACGACCGTCATGGGAATTGGAGCCTTCCCTGGGGATGACCCGCAGTCGCTGCACATGCTCGGAATGCACGGGACAGTGTATGCAAACTACGCCATCAACGAAGCCGATCTGCTTCTGGCACTGGGCGTTCGTTTCGACGATCGCGTGACCGGAAAGCTGGAAGAATTCGCCAAGCACGGCAAGATCGTCCATGTCGATCTGGATCCGTCGGAAATGCATAAGAACAAGGAAGCCCACATCCCGATCATCGGGGATGTCAAGGAATTCCTCGAAAAACTGAACGCCGAATTCACGTCCGAAGACGTCCCTGATACCGCCGCATGGTGGAAGCAGCTCAACGAATGGAAAGAGAATTTTCCACTCCGATACCGTGAAGCCGGCGACTTCATCGTTCCGCAACACGCCGTTGAAGAACTGTGGCGTCAGACCATTGAAAAAGATACTTACGTTGCGGTCGGTGTCGGTCAGCATCAGATGTTCGCGGCCCAGTATTACAAGTTCCGCGAGCCGAAACGCTGGCTTTCCAGCTCCGGACTGGGAACGATGGGATTCGGTCTTCCTGCCGCCATGGGAGTGCAGGCGGCCCATCCGGATTCACTGGTCATCGACATCGATGGTGACGGCTCGATCCTGATGAATATTCAGGAACTGGCGACGCTGAACTGTGAAAAACTTCCTGTCAAAATCCTGCTGCTGAATAACCAGCACCTCGGAATGGTTGTTCAATGGGAAGACCGTTTCATGGAAGGACGCCGGGCGCATACCTACCTGGGACCGATCGACCATCCAGAATGGCTGGGAGAAGGCTCTGGTGATCACTATGAAGATACCTATCCAAACTTTGTGCAGATGGCAGAAAGCTTCGGCGTTAAGGCGGCGTCTGTCCGCAGTAAAGCCGCACTGCCGGATGCGATCAAAGCGATGATCGAACATGACGGGCCATACCTGCTGGACGTACTCTGTCCTTATCAGGAACATGTTCTCCCGATGATCCCCGGCGGCGGAACGGTTCGGGATATCATTATCGAATAAGGGGAAATTTTCCTCGTTCCCAAGCTCCGGCTTGGGAACGCACTCGCCTCGAAGCTCTGCTTCTCATTGCGAGCAAGGATAACTTTTCGTTTCCCTGGGCTTTTACCTGTTTCAAAATGGGCAATTTCCGGGAGGCAAAACTCCTGCTGAGCCGCATGAAAGATCACGCTTTCCATGGTTTGCGGCTCGGCGGGAGCCTCTCCCTCCCGGGCCATTTTCAATAAAGTGAGAGCTCTGTTTCGTTTCCGTGCCTTCCGTCTTTTCCGTGGTTCCTCTGCATCATCCAGGCGAAGCATTATGGCGAAAGTTGCTGTCATTCTGGCTGCGGCTGGGCGGAGTTCCCGTTTTGGAGGGGAGGCCCGTCGCAAGAAGCCGTTCATTGATCTCAAAGGACGCCCGGTCTGGGTTCGTGCACTTGAACCGTTGATTCAACACCCGGACGTCGTGCAGTCGTTGATTGTCGTTTCGCCGGACGATCTGGAGTGGTTCAAGGACAAGTTTCGACCGAATCTGGCCTTTCTGAATGTTGATGTCGTTGCCGGTGGAACCGATCGGGCCGACTCTGTTCAAAATGGACTGGCTCATGTCAGAAGTGACGTTGATTTCGTCGCCATTCATGATGCGGCTCGTCCGTTGCTGGTGAAGAAGTGGGTCAGCGATGTTTTGAGTGCGGCCGAGAAAACCGGCGCCGCGATTCTGGCAACACCCATTTCCAGCACCGTGAAACGTGTGCAAAGTCATCGCATCGTGGAAACGGTGCCACGCGAAGAACTCTGGCAGGCTCAGACTCCGCAGGTGTTTGATCGCAAGCTGTTGATGGAAGCCTTTGCTAAACGGGGGGATCTGGTCGCCACGGATGAGGCCCAACTGGTCGAGCGAATTGGTTGTGCCGTGTCGATTGTGGAAGGATCGCCGCTCAATCTGAAGATCACGACGCAGGAAGATTTCCGCATGGCGGAAGTTCTGCTGGAAGCGTTGCCTCGTGAGAAAACGCTGGCGAATTTACACCCATTTGCCGCAGACAACCCGCATCTCCTCAAAGACCTGCTGTAAGCCGCCCGGTCGCCGTTCTCTCTGTTCAGGGCTTTTGCTTGTTTCAAGATGGGCAATTTTAGGGAGAGCGAAGCTCCTGCTGAGCCGCATGAAAGGTCACGCTTTCCATGGCTTGTGGCTCGGCGGGAGCCTCGCCCTCCCAGGCGATTTTCAATAAAGCGACAGTTCTGTCCCGCCGTTTTTTATGGAAAAAGCGTGACATTCAGAACGACTGTCCCGTATTTCTTAATCGAAAAAGTCGACCTGAATTACCACACAAAAGGTTGGATTATAGCGATCCGGAAAGATAGGCAGGCAGATTTTCGTGAACGATCGTTACAACCGCTACAATTGTCGTTTTGGGTGTTCTCCTTGCGATAAGTGCTGACGGCAAAACGATTCTAACGGGTTCAAGCCGTTCAATTCTCAACGTCGATAGTTCTTTCCGACAGAGCCGCCTCAGGGAGCAATTCCCCTGTTTTGATGGGGGCTCGAACCTCACCCGCATCGTTGTTGACGTGCTTGTGCGTAGACAGCGGGCGGCTGTTTTGACGATTTGTTTTCGGCGTAACGCAGGTGGATCAAGAGGGGTGAAGTTCCTCTCGTCCAACTGCACACGGTAGAGCAGGACGCTCTCGGGAGACGTGTTGGTATGATGTCATCAAGAGGTGCATTTGGACTACTGGCCATGGCGGCGTTTTGCCTGCCCAGTGAAGCCGGATTGCTGGATCATTTCAAGAAAAAAGAGGCCTGTGACACGACGTGTTCCACGACCGACTGCCGTCCGGCGATTGAACGCCCTTGTTACGAAATCGTGCGGACCTACCAGCGTGGATTCGCCCGACCTCCATTGCGATGCGATTCCTGTGCTCCGAGCGCCCCGTGTGACCACGTACCGCAACAGGTCACCTGGCCCGCTCCTCCAGAAGGATGCGATTTAATCCAGGTTGGAGAATGCACTGGCAGCTGTGACCCGGGGCTGGCGGACCTGATTGTTCGATCTCAAACAGACTGTTATGCCTGTGATCGCCGTGAGGCTGTGTTGAAAATGGGACGAAAGTTCTGTTGCAGTTCTCATCCGCAACTGATGCCCGCACTGGTTTATGCGTTGAACGACACCGATGAGCGTGTTCGACGTGCGGCTGCTGATAAAATTGGAGACCAGTTACGGGCCAACCCCGGCTGCTGTGCTCCTTATATTATCTGTGCTCTGAAACTCTCTCTGAGCGACTGCGATACTCAAGTGCGGATTCAGGCGGAACAGGCTCTGGTTGCGTGTGGTTATCGAGTGGTCAGCAAGGGGGCCGGTCAGGCAGCTTGTGCCACGGATACCGGGAATTGTCTCCCCAATCTCACTCCGGCTGCGGGACAGCCAGTAACAGAGGCACCGGAAGCGGAAAGCCCTGAAGCAGGATCGTTTGTTCCCCCGATGGTCTCTCCTGCTCCGGTCAATCGTCCCGAACCTGTCCCGCCAGCCAGCCTTGATCAAACTCAGGTACCCACGGGATTTCCGAAAGTATCGAAGACCCCCATTCCGGCAAGTCAGCCCCCCGCTTTACAGCAACGTGTCGATTTACAAGAACTGGTGAAGCCACGACCGATCGACATGACATCCGACCCCTCTCAACATTTCGTCCTTCCGAAACAAGGGAATGCTCCCAGAGCAGGACTTTCGACGGCTCGATAGGGAATGAAGACCCAATTCGAAATTCGGTAACAGTTTAGCGGTCAGAAGTTGAGCTGATCCGGGTGGCCGCGATTGCTCGCAATCGGGGTGGCGCAGCCATACGAGGCCATTACTCACCTTTGCGGACTCCTGATCGGTCTGAAATACAGATGAGGAATCGTTCTGATTTGAAAGATGCTCTGGAGGAGAGACTTCAAGTATGCGGCCTCTCACGGCTTCGCCGCCCCGATTGCAAGCAATCGCGGCCACCCCAGTGGCAACTTCAATCGACTGATATGTTACGAAGAACCAAGAATTAAGAGCAAATTTCGAGATCGTCGGCTCCTTCTTCTATTTTCACAGTTTCCCTGTTTCTACAGGGCCTTTGCTTGTTTCAAGATGGGCAATTTTCGGGAGGGCGAAGCTCCTGCTGAGCCGCATGAAAGGTCACGCTTTCCATGGTTTGCGGCTCGGCAGAAGCCTCGCCCTCCCAGGCGATTTTCAATAAAGCGAAAGCCCTGCTTGTTTCTGCCGTCGCTATGGAATCCTGTTCCTCTGACTCCTAGAATTAGAATAGCCTGCTCTGATCGGAGCAGGTGATGACGGGTGATGAGGCCGCATTGGCTGACAATGCACTGCACTCATAATGCACTCATAACCCGTGTTCACTGTCGAATTGACGGATTTCCATTCGGTGTTGGATGGCGTTGGACAAAGTGACGTTGTTCTGTTTTCTGGCGAGTTACACGGTCGCTCTGGCTGTGGAACTGAGTCAGTTCGTGCGCCGCAGCTTTGTCGCACAACTGGCCACGATGCTGTTCACTCTGGCCGGATTTGTCGCTCATACGAGCTATCTCCTGGCCCGCAGTCAGCAACATGATCTGCCGCCGCTTCTGAGTTCTACCCATGACTGGGTGCTGGTTTCCGCCTGGCTGGCCGTGGCGTTGTATCTTGGAATTCAGCTTTGGAGTCCCCGACTCTCTGTGGGGATTTTTGCGCTCCCGCTGGTCTTGATTCTGGTTGGAATCGCCCCATTCACGAGTCGCACGCCGATTCCACAGGTCTTCCAGATGCACTGGTGGACCATGTCTCACGCAGCGGCGTATTCACTGGGAATCGTGGGGGTATTGCTGGCGTTACTCGTCAGTCTCATGTATTTGATTCAGCATCATCGACTCAAGCAAAAACGATCGGAACTCCCGGCGTTGCATCTGGTCAGCCTGGAACGTCTCAGTCAGTTGAACTGGTGGTTGATTATCGTTTCGGTGCCGCTCCAGACACTGGGGATGATCACCGGTTTGTACATGATTCATCTGTCAAAATCGGGGGATCATCCGGTCGATCTGATGAGTATTACCGTCGGATTGAACGCTCTGGTCTGGATCGCCATGACCATTCTGTTCGGGTGGATGCTCGCCGATAAAAACGCCACGGGACGCCTTGTTGCCTGGCGAACGATTCTGGCCTGCGTGTTCCTTTTATTCACACTGCTGGTACTGAAACTTGGAAGTGCCGACGCCATTCATGGTCAGGGACATGCTCCCTTTGGTCATTCTTCTCTCCGGACATCAGGAGGAGAGAAGTGAACGTACAGGTCATTTACTGTAATCATCAGACGGCCGACCTTGCTGTCCGGGAGCAGCTGACGTTCCCTTCAAAGGAGTCGCTGCAACGGGCCTATCGTGAACTGCATCACCGTTTCCCCCGGTCAGAACATGTGGTGATCTGTACCTGTAATCGGGTGGAACTGTACATCGCCCAGGAAGATCCCTCCGACTCCCCCACTCATTACCAGCTTGCCGAGTTTTTCGCCGACTTCCATCAGTTGCCGCTGGAAAAGCTGCTGGAAGAAATGCTGGAATTTCAGGGAGCCGACGCGGTCCGGCATCTGTTTGAAGTGGCCTCGAGTATCGACAGTATGGTGCTGGGGGAAAGCCAGATCGTTCAACAGATCAAGTCGGCATATGACGAGGCTTTGCAATCCTCCTCACTCGGCCCACTGACGAACGCCCTGTTTCAACGGGCGATCTCGGTGAGCGGGCGCGTGCGGACGGAAACGAAACTCTCCGAAGGGAAAGTCTCCATCGCCAGCGTGGCCGTTGGGGAATTCGGGAAAAGTATCTTCGACCGGTTCGACAATAAAACGGTTCTCGTCGTTGGCGCCGGAGAGATGGCGACTGAAACTCTCGTCTACCTTCAAGGGGAAGGAGTGCGGGAAATTCTGGTCTGTAACCGGAATCTCGATCGGGCCAAACGGCTGGCCGAACAGTTTTCCGGTCAGGCTAAAGCCTGGGAGCAGTTGCCCTATTGTCTGGCTTCCGCTGATGTCATCGTCTGTGCGACCGGGGCCGAGGAACCGGTGATCACCAAAGACCTGATGAAACAGGTGCGAAAGCAGACTGGAACCCGACCGTTGTTCCTTCTTGATCTGGGAGCCCCACGGGGAGTGGAACCTGCCGTCGGCGATCTGGACGACGGAATCTTCCTGTACGACATCGATGACCTCGAAGCCACCTGCGAGCGAAATCGGAAGAAACGGACACAGGAAATTCATCAGGCTCGATCAATTATCGAGGAAGAGACGTCCCGCTTCATGCAGGACATCTATCACAAAGCGACCGGCCCGATCGTCAAACGCCTGCGGGAAAACTGGGAAGAAATCAGTCGGCAGGAACTTGAGATCCTGTACCGCAAACTCCCGGAACTGGAAGAGCAGGAACGGCTGGCGATCGAGAAGGCAATCTATCGTATTGTGAACAAACTGCTGCATCCGCCGCTGGAAACACTGCGGGATGAAGCCCGTACAGGCACTCCACACGGCATGATCGATGCAATCAAGCGACTATTTCAACTTCGTGACTGAATGTCGTCGTCGGTTTTCCCGTGGGCATTCAGGTGGATCACTCCGGTTACGGCGAATCTGCCAGTTGCAGGCATCAAATCGGAGAGGCCGTAACAACAGGTTGTCCCATTTATGCAGTGACGACCGACAGGGTTTTAATCTTCCTAACCTGAATGGAGACATGAAGATTGAACAAATCCCGCTTGACTGTGGTTCGGGGCGGCGTAGACTAAATGGAGCGTCTGGGGTTCTCGCAGATGTGCGTGATGTCGATGTGTCCGGTTCTATTCCCGCGACAATGACGGTTTTTCACTTCAGGCAATCTCTGTTGAAGTTTCACCAGTCATTATTCGAGAATGAGGCAATCACGTCGACAACCGTCAACGACAATGACACACTGATAGAGCAACTCAAGAACAGTTCTGAAAGAAGATTTCGGCCCTCGTGGTAGGCTGGTGTTGAGCGAATGCGAAACCCGGCACAAGTGGAGCTGAATTATCTTTCAAGGCGACACCGTCCGCAGTGCCTATTGCACTGGAGCGGTTTCACTGTTGACATATTTTACTCCATGATCGTCACCGACTGATCGTCAGGGGAATTCGATGGCCTCGTCCAAGCCGACCGCATTACACCTTTGGTTCGTGTTCTTCGTGATGTCCACGCTGATTCTGGCGTTGGTCTGCTATTTAAACATGAAAGAACTGGCCACCGCGCAGGCTGCTGCCGCCACTGCCAATGAAACGTCCCGGCGGGAAGCAGGAGAAAAACGAGTCGCCCTGGATGAAATTCATCTGCTCAAACGGAAACTGGGATACGCCGATTTCGAAACCGTTGGGGCAGAAAATGACACCAGTCCCAATACGGCGGTTGGTAAACTGAATCAGGATTTGGCTCTCTACGGGGCGACTCAGGTTCAGCCGAGCCCTGCCAATCCCAATGTGGCCGCGACTCTGCAATCGTTGCGGTCTGCCTTGAATGCCGCATTGGCCGCAGTGGATGAACGAAAAGCCGAACTGGTGAAAGTACAGCAGGAACTGGCTCAGGAGCAACAGGCTCATATGAGCCGACTTTCTGAAGTGACCAACTCTCAGAAGAGTTCCGAGCAGCAGCTTCAGGAACTGGTCGCCATGCGAACAGAACTGGTCGCTGAGAAAGACCGTGAGATCGGCCGGCGCAGCGAACAGCTCGAACTCGAACGTCGCGAAAAGGAAAGTCTTCGTGACGAAATCGACGCTCTGCGAAAACAGAAAAATGTGGAAACCGGTGAATACGAAGGAACCATCACTTTCCTTCGCGGCAAACTCAACAAACTCGAAGACTTGAGCTTCGATAAAGCGGATGGAGTCATTCGCCGGGTCGACAACACGACTCGTACCGTCTGGATCAATCTGGGAAGTCAGGACGGTTTGAAGCCACAGGTGTCCTTCTCGGTTTATACCAAAGGACATCAGGGGGTCGGACGGGGAAATGCGGACATTAAGGCCAAAGTCGAAGTGACCAGAATTCGTGGGCCGCATCTTTCGGAAGCCGTCATTCTCAATGAAGACCTGGCCCGGCCGATTCAGGAGAACGACCCGATTTACTCTCCCATCTGGTCAAAAGGTCTCAAGGAACACTTCTCCTTTGTGGGGCTTGTGGACATGACCGGGGACGGAAAAAGTGACCGGGACCTTCTTCGTGCCGTGCTTGATACCGCCGGAAGCGGCATCGAACTCGAAGTGGACGATGCGGGAAATCGCGTTCCGGAAGAGGCTCAATTGACGGTGAAGTCCAAGTTCCTGGTGGTTGGTGAACTGGAAGATCCCACCAATTTTCCCGGCAGCAATTTACAGAAGCAGGAAGAAATTCGCAAAACTCACCAGCTTCACAAGGAACTGGCAGCCGAAGCATTGCGAAAAGGGATCAAGGTCATTTCCTTCCGCGACTTCCTGAACTACATCGGTTACGAAAACCAGCAGCGCCTCTACAATCCGGAAAGCAGAACGAACACCCTGCAGGCCGGTCAGGAGAAAACTGCGACGGAATCGTTCGATGGCGACAACCGTCTTCAGCTTCCAAACAAATATTTCGAGGACAGCGCAGCGAAGCAGCGTTGATTCGGCTGAAAACAGTCAAAGAAACAAAGAGGCTGGTGGCAGGAACGACCTGCCACCAGCCTCTTTGTGTATGTGCATTGCTGTTTTTCGGGAAACGTCAGTTGACTGCGGTGTTTCAGGGAATTCAGAAACGATCCGGGAAGACCGACGACGCACAATATGTTGTCTGTAAGTGATGCAATGACAGTACTTCCAAGTCTGTTCACATAGAGGCAAGGGGCCAGGATTCAGGGGCCAGGGATCAGGAAAAGGCTGGAAATTCATGCCATTTCCTACCCACTATCCACCACCCACTTCTCTCTTATTCATATCAAACTTGGAAGTACTGAATGAGCATTCGATATCGCCGTGACATCGACATTTCCGGATAGACTCTCAGTCCTGAACGCCAGGGCGTTTCCGCTCGATCAACACCGAGCAGACCGAGTGGTGCAGGACGCGGTGCGAGACACTTCCCAGAATCGCCCGTTTCCAGCCCGACTTTCCGGTACTGCCGATCACAATCAGGTCGGGTTTGAACTGTTCTGCTTCACTCAGAATTCGTTTGGAAGCATCCGGGCTTTCCTTGATAAGTGTCGTCACGACTGCGGTGGTCTCTTTGAGTGACTCGGCTTTGCGATTCAGGCGATGCTGAGTTTTCTCCAGTAACATCGTCAGTTCCGGCCCTTGTTGCAATGTGAATTCTGCGTGAAACTCGTGGAACGTATTCAGCACCGTCATCAACCGGAGTTGAGAATCAGGATGGAACCGGCTTTCCGCAATCCGCTGAATTCCCTGATTGGCTTCAATGCTGTCGTCGTCAGCGATGAGGATTTTCCAGTCGTTATTGGCGGCTTCCCGTTTGAGGGGGCGCACAATCAGTGTAGAACAGGGGGAGTATTTGACAATCGCTTCAGAAACGCTGCCAATGAGAAACCTTTCAACGGCTCCCATTCCTCGGGCTCCGGCCACGATCAGATCAACGTTATTCTTTGTGGCTGCTTTTACGATTGCCTGCCCTGGCACCGCGTCAAACAGAAGTTCCGTCTTCACGGAGTTTGCCCAGCTTTCACATTTCTTGGACGCCTCTGCCAGAATCCTTTCCCCTTCTTTTCGGGCGAGATCCATCAGATGAGTCATGTCGACCGGAATTCCAAACTCTGAATAGGTGTAATCCGGCGACAGACAGGCATGAACGAGAACAATGTCTGGAGTGACCGGGAATGGAAAACGACTGACGAATCGAATCGCTTCGTCTGAGTAATGTGAACCATCAACGCCCAGAAGAATCTTCATTGTCATGACCTTCGCAAATGACTTCGATACGTGCTGCGCACTCGGGAATCGCCTGTGTCAGAATCTGGCTCTGATGACAATACTATAGACTTTATCGCGGTTTCTAGCGAGCTTTTAGAAGACCGAGCCGAATCGGGTGTAGCAGTTATGGCGAACTTCTCTGCAAATCTTCGCGCCTGCACCTGTTTGTTCTATCATGTCGCTGCACGGTGCGGTTCCCGATTGAAAAAACGTTTCATCAAAAGATTCTAGACATGTATCAGCCTAACAAAACGCTGCTGGCCTCCCTGTTTGGCTACTGTTTCCTGATTAAGATTTTGCCATTTGTCCTGATGCATTTTGGAATGGACATTCAATCGGATGCAACCTATCCGTGGACATTCACTCCGTTGTTTGCCGTCGGGCTTTTCGGGATGGGGCTCTTCAAGGATCTCCGAATGGGGTTCTTGCTTCCTGTTGCGGCGTGTCTGGCCGCAGACGTGACGATCGGAGTCCTGGCGGGAATGCAATACGGACTTCAGGAAGGGCTTGCCTACGCACTCTATCCCGGACAGGTTTTGAACTATCTGGGTCTGTTTGCCGCAATTGGCGTGGGATTGATCATTCGTCGGGTTCGTAATGTCGGAACGGTTCTGGTCTCAGCGATTCTGGCTCCGGTCCTGTTCTTCCTGATCAGCAACTTCGGTGTCTGGGCCTTTGATACCTATATCGGGTACCCCAGAACACTGGCCGGATTCCAGCAGGCTTATTTCGCCGGGTTGCCGTTTCTCAAGAACTCCCTGATCTCCACGCTGGCTTATTCGGCCTTGTTGTTCAGTCCCATGGGAATTGCGCAGCTGAAGCAGAATGCCGTCGCTTCCCGAAGCAACGTCTCTGCGGTGGCAACACACAAGGGATAAGGCAGATCGCTCCAGGGCTTTGGCTTTATTGAAGATCGCCAGGGAGGGCGAAGCTCCTGCTGAGCCGCATGAAAGATGTCGCTTTCCGTGGTTTGCGGCTCGGCAGGAGCCTCGCCCTCCCGAAGATTGCTCTACTTCACAGGGGCGTTTTTCTTTACCGGCAACTGTTCGATGATTCCCGGAAGGAACTGCCCGAGTCGTTCGGCGGCGAGTTGAGCATTCTCACGAAGTCCCCACAGGTCTTTAACGCAGCCGGGGCGTTTGAGTATCGATCCGAATAAGGCACCCGCGCGAACAGATCCCTTCGGGCCAAGCAACGCCAGAACCTCGGGGGGAAGATCCGTCGACAGGTCGTCACTGATGACACGAACGGCCAGAAATTTTGTAGACCGTTCCTGACAAACCTGAGCGACTCCCAGAGATTCCATATCCACGGCAATCGCCCCCGTGCTGCTCGCCAGTTCTTCTTTTTCCTTGACCAGCCGGACAATGTGATCTGTCGTGCAGATGTGTCCGACGTGCAGTCCGTGCGCAGGGTTCTGCGGCATCTTGATATCGATTTCGAGTCGGGTCTTTCCATCAGCACTCGTCACTCCATCGGCGACGACGATGTCCCCTTTCTTCAAGCTTGGAACCAGTCCCCCTGAGAATCCGACAGACAGAACATAAGGAGGCTGAAAGGCATCAATGAGGGCCTGAGTCGCCTGACGTGCCCGGGTGTATCCGGTTCCACCTTCAACAAGACAGATCTGGGTCCCGTTCCACCGACAACCACGAAAATGAAACCCGTTCCCGGACTCTGTGCGAAACTGTTTCACCTTCGCCAGGAACGGCGCCACTTCCAGATGGAGTGCACAGACAATCCCGATCACCGGGCCGACTTCGGGGCCATCGATTGCATTGGATGAAGGCTTGTTGCCGAGAGACTGTGGTTTGGTCATGGTTGTGGCTTTGAATCCGAAGATTCGTTGTCTGGTTCTTCGCTGTCTGTGTTTTCTTCGGGGGCGGCTGTGGATTCGTTGGCAATCTCTTCGATCTGTTCGCACCAGATATCAATCGCGTCACGCCGTTCCAGAAACTTGCTGAACGATTCGTACGCCTGGGCATCGAAAACGGTGGTCAGCACCGGGGCGAAGAAGTGCATCGCCTGGGCGCCAAGAAAGTTCATCGGGCGAGACATTTCCAGAAACGCCAGCGCCGGCGTCGTCATGCGACGGTTCACAATCTCGCGGGAGATTTTTTCCAGTAACTGTCGTTGTTCGTCGGTAGGAGGATCAAGATGCGGGCCGACGGCAAAGGCATTCCTCAGCCAATCACGTTTCAGAGACATCAGTCTGCTTCCATTCTTCAGTCGCTCATTCTGCAATGGGGGACCGACGAAAGTCGGCTGCACAAAATCATTACCGGATCCCCCCGCATACGACTCCATTCTCCGGCATTGCGAGCCATTTGGCGAGTTCAGGTCCGACAGATTTTTCAGAATTGCTTTCGAGTGCCGAGCCACCCAACATTACTGCACCTGTTGCCAGAGTGTTTCGGACTTGCTCTTCAGCTTCGCGTTCCCCATTTGCGGGTAGAGTGTTCTCATTACGCCAATGATCTTCTTTGCGGCCGGGTGATCTTTTTGTTGAATCAGAATGGTCGCCTGTTCCAGTCGGGATTCAATCCATGGGACGCTCCCTGGGGAGGCCGATCGTTCGAGTTGTTGCCAGAGTGATCTCGCTCGTTCCAGATCTGCCGGGAGTCCCTGTTGGCGGGAAACGTGAATCAGTTCTTTAATGATTTGCTGGTTTCGAGGGTCTGCCTGATGCAGCGTCTGATATGCCGTGATCGATCCTGACCAGTCGTTCACAGCCACTCGTGCTTCGGCGGTTGCGAGTATGAGCCATTGTTTCTGCTCAGCCGAAAGACTGTCACGTTTCTCCTCCAGTCGACGAATGACTTGCAGTTGCAGATGTCCGAGTTCATAACGCTGATCCGATTGAAACTGTTCGGTCAGGCGATGCAGTCCGGTGATCATGGACAAGAGCATCTCTGTATCATTCGTCTCGAAGGAAAGCAGAAGTGTTCTCGCCTCATCCAGACGTTTTCTCGCTGCCAGTGAAACAATACGGAGTTGCCATGTTGTCTGCTGAATCTCTTTCCACTCGGATGAAAGGGGTTCCTGATGCCGCGCTGCCGCCGCTTTTTCAACGTCAATACGTTGTTGAATCTTCTCCAGCAGCTGGTCCGCCTGTTCCCCACCCTGTAACACAGGAGAGGCCAGCAACTGGACTGATTGAAGCAGGATCCGGCATTGCAGCGGAGTCCATGGTTCGGAGTTGGCCAGAATTCGTCGAACCGAACGCTCCACCTGCTGACCGCATTGTTCAATTAACTCCTTCGGAAATGCACCTGCTGATGCCGTTTTCACGAGTTGCAACAGAAGCGTCAGGCTCCGGGCGTCTGCTTCATCACGACTGACATGATCGTCCGGAATCTGGCGGTACCACTTCAATGCCTCTTGCGGCTGATTGGCCAATTCCGCAGCGACCGCCAGCATTCGCGCGGCGTCCCAGCGTGTGGGGGAAGTCGGATACTGTTGCAAATGTTCTTGCAGTCCCGTTTGAAAATCGGCGCCGGAGGGGTCATGTCGTCCCAGTGCATAGCATCGCAATAAGTCTGCTTCCGCCGCGCGAGGATGCTGGGGAGATTGATCTCGTATTTGTTTAAGAAACTTGGCGGCCTGTTCCCAGCGTTCGGACTGAATCAACAGCGAAGCCCCTGTCATTCCCAGTTCGAAAGCCTGATCGGACTTCCCGGTGTTGAACGCCAGTTGGTTTGCGTCCACATATCTTTGAATGGCTTCATCGATCTGCCCTGATTGCCATGCAGTTTGGGCTCGACGCACAATACCGGCCAGTTCGTCACCGAATTCCCGGTTTTGTCGAGCCCGTTCCAGTCGAATTGCGGCTTCCCGTTTCCAGCGTCCGGAGATCTTTCCGAGTTGAGTTTGGGCGCCGGCGAGGTGCTCCTGCTCCTGCATGATTTTTCCAGAAGAACGGGCTTTCTCCGCTGCCAGTATTACCGCATGAACGATGACCGCTCGCAACTCATCACTGGGAAGAGAGCTTTCCTTCAAGCGAACCTGAAGAAGTTCGAAAACGGTATCGAGCCGCTGTCGGGCGATTTCCAGTCGAATTCGTTCTGATAGGATCGCGTCCCCTTCAACGGAATCCCAGGCTCGTTCCATTGTCATTGTCAGCAGACGTTCTGCAACGAGTTCTTCTTTCTGGAGGCGAGCCACTCGGGCTTTAAGAAGTGTGGTTTTCAGTGCGTATGGATTGTCTTGAGGGATACGGCCGATTTGTTCGCTGAGATTCGCGGCATCGATCAGCAGCACTGTTCGCTCTCTCCCCGGCGGAAGGAGTTCTGCCAGCCAGAGATCGCAGTTCGCCAGATGCCATTGATTACGTTGTTTGAGGAAGGACCGCTCGTGGAGAACCGCTGTTGCTCCCTTGATGTTTGCCGTCTCCGAGAGACGCTCGTTCTCCACATGCAGTTTTGCGATGGCTTCTCGTAATCGGGCTTGCGCCTGCTTGCTTCCCGTTTCATCTTCCGGAGAGAGTCCTGCTTCCCATCCCAGAATGGCAGCTTGTTCTGCAACAAGAATTGCGAGCCAGGCTTGAAGTTCTTCCTGACGAGGATTGTCTGTCGACTTCTTCAGGAGTGATTGGACAGACTGTTGTGCGCGTTCCCACAATTCGGCCCGACTGCCGCCATTTTCAAGGATTCCGTGTTCAAGAAGCGTGATGGAAAGCTGGAACGTGAATTCAGTCTGCTGTTCTTGTGACAAGCGTGAATGATTCAAGACCCGGGTGAAGTTCTCTTCCGCCAGCAGAAAAAGAGAACGGGCACGCAGCGCCTCGGCGTAGGTTCGAATCGCTTCCGGTTCTTGTGCCAGAAGGCCGGATGAAGGGAAGAACAAACCGATCACCATCAGGAGAATCAGACGGAGTCCATAAGTCATGTCTCCTTCTCCTTCTCTCTAAATCAAGGACCCCGGGTGGCCCAGATTGCTTGCAATCTGGGTGGCGTAGCCATACGAGGCCAGTGTACACGCATTGCTGACTCCATGCCCGATCTGAAGACAGATGGGAGATGAGTTTGAATGGAGATTGAGCAGGATGGAAAACATTTTAGAGCCGCGACAAAACCTCTCGAACGATGAAGATTTCCTTCCCGCGAGCGGATCGGGGAAGGTCTTGTTAGGATTTTAGAGTCGATCCGGAAATGTCGGTGTCACAGCGATATCGAGCGCTCATTGCACCGCCTGCATACTACATGTTATGCGTCGTCAGACTTTCCGGATAGTTTCTTGGCAAATAATGTACGACGTCCTGCCACGCGGGCACATGATAAACCAAACTGGTCTAAGGCTAAGGCCTCTCACGGCTGCGCCGCCCCGATTGCAGGCAATCGCGGCCACCCCGATCACCTCCATCTTAATTTATGATTTCACGGAACCTCAAGGTTAGACTTATGTTGCCTGCCAGGGAATAAATGGCAGGCCGAATGTTTCGGCGACCGCCTGATTCGTGATTTGTCTCTGGTCCATGTTCACCGCACTGGCTAATCCCGGGAAGCGGCGGCAGGCTTCGTTCAATCCGCGATTGGCGATTTGCAGAACATAAGGAAAGGTGACATTACATAATGCATACGTACTGGTTCGTCCAACCGCGCCGGGCATGTTGGTCACGCAGTAATGAACAATGCCGTCGACGACATAAGTGGGCTCGGAATGTGTTGTCGGTCGACTGGTTTCAAAGCAGCCCCCTTGATCGATGCAGACATCGATGACCACAGCCCCAGGTTTCATGATTTTCAGATCGTCCCGGGTGACGAGTCGCGGAGCCTTGGCCCCGGGAATCAGAACGGCCCCAATGACGAGATCCGCCTGTTGCAGTTGCTGACGGATGTTGTGCCGGTCGGAATAGAGTGTGGTGACGTTGGAGGGGAGAATGTCTTCGAGGTAACGGAGCCGATCGACGTTGATGTCGGTAATGACGACGTTCGCCTGAAATCCGGCCGCGATCTGAGCCGCGTTCTTTCCGACGATCCCTCCTCCCAGCACCAGAATGTTTGCTGGTTGCACGCCGGGAACGCCGCTCAACAAAATGCCGCGTCCTTCCTGCGGGCGTTCCAGATACTTGGCCCCTTCCTGAATACTCATCCTCCCGGCAACTTCACTCATCGGTGTCAGCAATGGGAGACTGCCGCCGGGTCCTTGCAGGGTTTCATAGGCCAATGCCGTCACTCCGGTATTGAGGACGGCTCTGGTCAGTTCCTCGCTCGCGGCGAAGTGCAGATACGTGAACAGTAATTGTCCCGGTCGGAGGAGCGGCCATTCGCTCGGTTGAGGTTCCTTGACCTTGACGATCAAATCAGACTGCGCGAAGACTTCCTCGGCGGTGCTGATGATGGCTGCTCCTGACGCTGCATAGTCTTCGTCAGTGATTCCGCTTCCCAGACCGGCTCCGGATTGAACCAGAACACGATGTCCGGCCCGAACGAGTTCTTCCACCCCGGCCGGGATCATCGCCACTCGATATTCATCCGACTTGACTTCACTCGGAACCCCAACCAGCATCACATTCTCCTGTCACTCGTTATCACGGCCGGGAGGGCGAGGCTCCTGCCGAGCCGCAAACATAAGGAAAGCGCTGATCCTGCCTGCGGCTCAGCAGGAGCTTCGCCCTCCCGGGGGGAGACCTGTCTGAAAACAGGTCAACCTCCGGAGCGGGAACAATCTACTACCGTCGTGTTACGACCAGCCGTGGGCGTCACGGACCTGAATCATCGAATTCAGAATCGTGTTCCATGTTTGCGGAGTCTCCAGAAGTGAATTCGGGAACATGCAGCCATCCCAGCAGATGTGCTGAATGCCCCGTTCCTGTGCCCCTTCGAGCCAGTACCCGGCACATTTCACGATGTCGAGCTTTCCATTTGGATCGTCGGCCGGGCAGTGTTTTCCGGTCTTGTCATGACTGCCGGTTCCATGAACATTGCCGTCGTTCTGGGCCACATGGAAGTCGATCGTCCACGGACGGAGCGCGTCGGTCATTGTTTTATAAGCGGCCCAGAATTCTTCCTCGGAATAACCGGGTTGAAGCAAGGCGTTCTCAGGAGAATTATATCCAAGCAGGTAAAGGTAGGTATGGGCGAGATCCGCCTGGAATCCAACTGTTTCCGGTCGATCGACCGCTTCGAGCAAGTTGACCATGTCTTTCCAGGAGTGCATTCCGGCCCAGCAGATTTCCCCTTCAGCAGCGAGCCGTTCGCCGTAGTCGGCAGCCACCTGAGCCGCTTCACGAAATGTTTCGGCGATCTTCTTCAGGTTCTCCTGAGGATTGTCGAACCAGGCGGCGGTGCTGGTGGCAGAGTCGATGCGGATCACTCCGTATTGGCGAACTCCCTGCTTGTTGAAAACTTGGGCGATCTTACAGGCTTTCTCCACCGCGAGAATGAATTTTTTCCGTGCCTCGGCGTCCCCCATGGCGGAATCTCCCACGGTTCCCGGCCAGACCGGAGCAACCAGAGACCCGATCTTGAAGCCGTAGCCTCCCACTTTGTCGGCGATGGCTTTCAGAGTGAATTCATCCGCATCCGGATCGGTATGAGGGTGAAACAGGAATTGGTCGATACCATCGAATTTGACGCCGTTCACACTGGCTCCGGCCGTCAGTTCCAGCATCCGCTCCAGGGAAATCGGTGGATTGTCGGTCCCCGGCTCTTTCCCAACGAGCCCCGGCCACATGGCGTTATGCAGTTTTGGTGATGAATGCGACATCTGAATTCCCCTGATGAGCGATCAATTGCAGTCGTTGATTTCAGTAATCCACGCCAGCATCGTGAATCGGCGTCGTTTTGTCGACCGAATCAGGCAGGAACAAACGATTTTGAAAAACCAGTGCCTTGTCAGGCTTCAAACTTCGGGTTGTCTCACATGTTCCGCAGCTCGTTGGCCGCTCCCGCTTCGATTCTTCCACCCTCATTTTGAATGCTGACGCAACACCAGTGCCTTGTCAGGCTTCAAACTTCGGGTTGTCTCACCTGTTCCGCGGCTCGTTGGCCGCTCCCGTTTCGATTCTTTCACCCTCATTTTGAATGCTGACGCAACACCAGTTTTCGATAGAATGTGCCGTCCGTCTGGAATCTTCAGACGGTTTCAAGGTATCCTGTCTATCCGTGTGCGGTTGTTTTATTTGGGTTGTGAGCGTTTCGTCTCCGTAACACCAGGGCTTTGTCTTCCGATGAACGATACACGACATTTCTCCCCATTGGCTGCAATCCACCGAATCCGTCTGGTTGGTGGACTTCTGGCATGTGTGCACCTGATCGGCTGTGGTGGAGGAAAATACGAGGAACGACTCAAGAGAAGTGTCGATTTCTACAATTACCTGACGAATATGAATTCCAATCTGGGGGGAGCGTGGAACCGTCAGGACTATGGAATGACCATGCGGCCGCCGTTGCCGTTTGGTGTTCCACTTCCCGGCCCGGAGATCATCAAAGATCAATTAGGCAAGGAATCATTGGGACCCGATCCACGAGAAAACACTCCGCTGGGAATCCCTCTTCCCGGGTTGATTGAAGGTTGGGCTGGTCATTTGGATTCGTCGAGTGAAGAACCGGATGTCTGGATGTATGTCCTCAGTAATTATTCCCGATTTCTTGAAGAAGAGGGGGAAGGACGGCCTCCCGCTGATTTTTTGACAGATCTCGAACGGGACCTGATGGGAGTCTATCAGGTGACCATTCCGGATGGAGAAACCAGTCAGGCCAATGTGAATACCCGTTATCGAGCTCAGTTTCCTCCATCGAATTCTCCCGGGGCGGCCTACGCGACCCCCACCGATCATTCCGTTATTCAGTTTGTCACAGAAATTCCAATTCGGGGAAAGAATCTGGAAGGGCTGCTTTACGAACGCCGGGTCGATAAAACTCAGGCGGCTGTGCTGGTGATTCTCCCCAAAGACGCTCCTGTTCAGCTACGACAACGCGTGGAAATGGCATTGGCCACCTGGTCGGTCGACAATGTTGTCCCCAAGCGAAAGAATCCTAATTCCCCCGGGAGCGGAGCACGCCATCCCGGATTTTAGGAAGTAGGAAAACCGATTGTTTTCCCACTTCCATTCCAACAGAACACCGGTCCCCTTCACTCTCACTATTTAACACTCAGGTTCATCTCACGCATATGGAAGCTGGAATCGTTGGTTTGCCGAACGTTGGCAAAAGCACTCTTTTTAACGCACTCACTTCTTCAAAAGCGGCTCAAAGCGCGAACTACCCGTTCTGCACCATTGAACCGAACGAGGGGGTTGTCAGTGTCCCGGATGGCCGTTTGCCGCGCATTGCCAAATTTTTCAATCCCCAGAAGACCATTCCGGCTGCCTTGAAACTGGTGGATATCGCCGGCATCGTGAAAGGGGCGAGCGAAGGAGAAGGACTCGGGAACAAGTTTCTCAGTCACATTCGGGAAGTGGATGCGATTCTTCAGGTGGTCCGCTGCTTCGAAGACTCCGACATCATTCACGTCTCCGGCGGCGTCAATCCGCTGAACGATATGGAAGTCATCGAGACGGAACTGATGCTGGCGGACATGCAGACGATTGAAAACTCCCGCAGCAAGGCGGAACGGGCCGCCCGTGCCGGAGACAAGGAAGCCAAGGAACGTCTCGCGGTCATGGAAAAGTGCACCAAGGCACTGGACGACATGATCCCGCTGCGAAAATTGGAATGGGAACCACAGGAAGCCAAAATCCTCGCCAGCTTCGGCATGATGACCGCGAAACCGGTTCTGTATATCGCCAACGTAGACGAAAACGATCTCGCCGGAGAAGGTCCGCTCGTTCAGAAAGTTCGGGAATACGCTGCGGCGAACGGAGCCAGCGTTGTCCCGGTCTGTGCGAAGCTGGAATCGGAAATTGCCGAACTGGATGAAGCAGACCGACAGGAAATGCTGGAATCCGTCGGTCTGGAAGAACCGGCCCTCGGTGTGCTCGCCCGAGCCGCGTATAAAACCCTCGGTCAACAAAGTTATTTTACCGCTGGTCCTAAAGAACTGCGGGCGTGGACGATTCCGATCGGTGCGACCGGCCCACAAGCCGCTGGAGTCATTCACAGCGACTTCGAAAGAGGCTTCATCCGGGCGGAAGTTTACTCCGTCGACGATCTCGAAACCTACCAGACCGAAGCGGCGATCCGTCAGGCAGGGAAACTTCGCGTCGAAGGGAAAGCCTACATCATGCAGGACGGCGACATCTGTCACTTCCTGTTTAATGTTTAGGAATCAGGAACAAGTCGGGTGCATCTAAATGCACCCGACTTGTTTGTATTGCTATTCCAGAGTGGCTTCAAGCGTGATTTCTGCGTTCAACACCTTGGAGACGGGGCAGCCGACCTTGGCTTTTCCGGCGAGTTCCTGAAATGTGGCCTCATCGGCGCCTGGAACTGTGGCTTTCAGGGTCAGGTGAATTTTTGTGATGGCAAACCCGCCATCGACCTGATCAAGCACCACGTCAGCTCGGGTTTCAATGCGGTCGGCGGTTAAACCTGCTTCACCGAGAATCATGGACAGGGCCATCGAGAAACATCCGGCATGAGCGGCCCCGATGAGTTCTTCCGGCGTGGTTCCCTGTGTCCCTTCAAAACGGCTTTTAAAGCTGTATGGGAGGTCTTTCAGTCCGCCACTTTTGGTGGACACGGTCCCTTTTCCGTCCTTCAGGTTCCCTTGCCAGACTGCGGTGCCGTTGGTCTTGATCATCTGTTTGCCCTTATTCGTGTGAGAGGATTTTGCTGCGATGCTCCTCTGAGTTTAAGGCAGAATGCAAAAGAGACCAGCAAAGAAATTGCGAATTTCGCCCAAGCATACTCTACAAGTTGCCATTGGGGTGGCCGCGTTATTTAGCCCTTGTCTTTACCCACATTTTTTGACAGGCAGTTTTCCAGTCCTTATGGGTGCCCCGACCGTTTTACCCCGAAGGGGTTTTAACAGCATAGCCCAGGGTCGATCACGAAGTGAGCGCACCCTGGGTGGAAGAGATCGTGTTGACAAGCCAACCCCGAAGGGGTTGCACAATCAGACTCCCTTGTGCAACCCCTTCGGGGTAGACCTGAAATGGGGTCTTCATTACCCCAGGGTGCGCTCACTTCGTGATCGACCCTGGGCTGTGTTGTGAAGCCCTTTCAGGGCAGGTATTTGCGAAGATCCGCCCTTCATCCTTGTGGTGAGGGTTAACGAGAAAAATGTGGGTAAAGACAAGGTCATTTAGTCGCGTCATTTAGGGGTGGCCCCGATTGCTTGCAATCGGGGCCACCCTGATCATCACAACTTCAGACCGCTAAACTGTTGCGAATAAACTGTTGCAAAATTGCAAATGCAGTCCAGGCGTATCCTACGGTTGGCTGGTTCGTGCGAACGCGATCTCTCGTTCCGGTTCCGTCAACTGGAATTGGGTGCGGATCAACCGTTCCATCTCCGGTGTCAGCGTTTGTCCGCGGCGGGCCATGGCGATTTTTGCGGTCTGAATGCCGCTTTCACAGCCATCCGGCAGAGTTTCCAGCCGACTGTGCCAGACTCGGGTAAAAGAAGGAACATGCTTGGGAAGCAACTCTCCCCCTGGCAGAATCAGGCTCATGATTCCAATTGACGATCCGGTATTAAACAGGCTGCAGAGAGCTGTTTTCGTGTGATCGCCGATGAAGCTTCCGACTTTGGTGGACCCGGTTTCGACCTTCACTCCCTGAAGCGGCACGCTGACATTGGAGTAGTCGTTCTTCAGGTCACTGTTGGAGGTGAGTGCCCCCAGATTCACCCACGGACAGACGTAGCTGTGTCCGAGAAATCCATCGTGATACTTGTTCGCATATCCCTGAAAGATCGACTCTTCGATTTCCCCACCAATCCGGCAGACCGGTCCGAAGCTGCATCCTTCACGGATATTGGCCCGAAAGAGTTGTGTTCCTGGTCCGACAAACGCCGGACCTTCAATTCGGGTGAACGCCTGAATGCGAACATCACGATCAATCCAGACCGGTCCCGTTGTGGCGTCGATGACAACAAACGGATCGAGTCGGGCCGTCGCGTCGATGTGAACCTGATCGGAGGGGCCGATGATGGCAATTCGGGAATCGGTTGTGGAAAACGCGGACGGCTTGGGGCGAGACGCGAAATCGAGAGCCAGCCATTTCGAATTTTGTGAGATCAAATCCCAGGGATGGTTTAACACCGTTCCGGAGAAGGCCACTTTCTTCTTCTGGGACAAAATCTGCTGTAACTCTTCATTTGAGAGTAATCCCGCCCCCACTGCCCGGTCTTCAGGTTCCAGCACGACCGCGGCCCAGGTTTCACCGATCCACCCGGCGGTTCCCGGTTTGATTTTCTTGAACTGGCTCGCTTCCAGCAGACAACGGCCATTAATCAGCAGCAACTGACCCGCATTGAGCCACTCAGATTGATTGACGTGTGCCGTCGGATGTTCCGCCTGATACGCCTCGACCAGCTCTGGGCGAATGACTGCTCCCCATTCCGATTTGGGAAACTGGGAAAGAATTCGTTCCCGCGATGGCATGTGCCCACAGAGCAGCTCGAAGACCGGCCGAAGCAGCGAAATCGGCGCAAACCTTGAAGTGTGTTGGTCTTCGAAAAAGGCAACTCGCCGCATTCTTTCACTCCGTCGTCAATACTGCGGGGCACGCGAATCAGTCTGATCTTTGCCAGATCTCCGGATTCCCCGAATCTCCAGATTCGACGAGTCCCACTTGAGTCGCATACGAAATCTCTTTACTGATGAACTTTAGCGAAAATGGAATGATCCGGACAGGCCGACGATGCCGATCATGAAATTTAGAAGAACAGTTACATTCGTAACATCTTGACAGAACCTCGGGGGGCACCCTACTGTTCCCCGTCATGAGGATTCATTGAAGGATCCATTCGAAGCGAACGGAGTCGCATATGACGCAAATTCTTTCTCTGTCTCGGCCCCAGGAAACCGCGCCCGTTCCCCTGATCGATCTCGTCGCGCAATACCAGACGATCCGGGATGAAGTTCAGGAAGCTGTTCAGCGGGTGTTTGAACGCCAGTCGTTTGTTCTGGGCGAAGAAGTTGACACTTTCGAAAGCGAAATCGCTGAATATTGCGACGCCCGACACGCGATCGGCTGTGCTTCCGGTACGGACGCACTTGTACTCGGTCTGATGGCTCTGGGAATCGGTCCCGGAGATGAAGTGATCACCTCTCCTTACAGCTTCTTTGCAACGGCCAGTTGCATTGTTCGCGTTGGAGCACGTCCGGTTTTTGCGGATATCGATCCCACAACATACAACCTTGATCCAGATGCCGTTGAAGCGGCCATTACTCGACGAACCCGAGCCATTATTCCGGTTCACCTGTACGGTCAATGTGCCGAGATGGATCCCATCTGGCGAATGGCGGTGAAGCACCACTTGCCAGTTATTGAAGATGCCTGCCAGGCGATCGGTTCGGCATACCATGGCCGTAAAGCCGGCGTTCTTGGAACGATGGGTTGCTTCAGCTTCTTCCCGACGAAAAATCTCGGCGGAGCGGGAGATGGCGGCTTGATCACCACTGACGATCGCGAACTGGCCGGACGACTGAAACGACTTCGCGTTCACGGAGATTTCGGCGGTTACAACCACATCGAAGTCGGTTTGAACAGCCGCCTTGATGCTCTGCAGGCGGCCGTTCTGTCAGTCAAACTGAAGCATCTTGACACCTGGTCGGAAGCCCGACGTCAGAATGCCGCCCGATACCGGGACCTGATGCAGGAACACGATCTCTGTGACCAGATCGACCTGCCAGGGGAAGTTGCTGAGCGACATCACATTTACAACCAGTTCGTCATTCGCGTTCCTCATGGAAAGCGGGATGAAGTTCTCAACGGACTTCGTAAACAAGGCATTGGTTGTGCGATTTATTACCCGCGTCCGCTCCACTTGCAGGAATGTTTCTCGTCTCTGCAATATCGGGCAGGCCAACTGCCGGAATCCGAACGGGCTGCGAACGAAACGATTGCGTTGCCGATTTTCGCAGAACTGGGTGCCGATCGTCAGGAACGGGTGGTTCAAACCCTGAAAAACGTTCTGGTCGACGTCGGTCTCCATCGCCAGCAGCCGCTCCGTCGGGTTGCTTAATCGATTGGGTTGGATCGGTCTTTTCCGAATTTGCGAATCACGGCCCCAGCTTGCAACTGGGGCCGTTTTCGTAGGGTGCTGGCTTGGAGGGCGAGGCTCCTGCCGAGCCGCAGACCATGGAAAGAGTTCTCTTGATTGCGGCTCAGCAGGAGCTTCGCCCCAAGACGCTTTCAATATCGCAAAAACCCTGCGGTCGTGAACCTGCCGGGTCGACAGATTCGTTAGAATCGCTACAATAGGAACAGTTGCGCAGAACCGATTTTCGACGTGAACCGACATGCCGTATCACCGTCAATCCGCTCCCGTTCTGCCCGCTGCCCATGAGCTTGCGGCGACCGATTCCATTACGACAGGGCTGTTCCGTCATGTCGCCGAGTCGTTCATTCTGCTGGCCATTGCCGTCGCGCTGTTTCGCGGATTCTTCGCGGAAGGGTTCATGATCTCCACCGGATCCATGGCCCCCGCACTTCTGGGATATCATCGCCGGGTCGTCTGCCCTGAATGTCATTTCCAGTTTGCTCGGGGAGCCGCTGTCGAGACTGAACAGGACTACCGCCGAATTGCTCAGGGAAGCTATGACATCGGATTGCAGGATCCTCCATTAATCCGGTGCCCCAGTTGTGCCTTCACTGATATCGCGTTTCAGGAACTCCCCCGGACGGAAGGAGATCAGCTCCTTGTCCACAAACATGCCTACGAATTCCGTGATCCGCGGCGTTGGGAAGTGATCGTTTTCCGAAATCCGGACGATCCACGCGAAGCCTACGTCAAACGGGTTGCCGGGTTGCCGGGAGAACAGATCGAAATCCGGGATGGAGAGGTTTTTGCCAACGGAATTCTCTGTCGAAAGCCACTGGAAACTCAACGGGGGATGAAAGTCCCGGTTTCACGATGGGAGAATCAGACCTTGGGGACTGATCCGGATGCCCGTTCCGGTTGGGTTTCACTTGAGAAAGATTCCTGCTGGCGAAGTGAGGGGGCCTCTCTGTCACTCCGTTCTCGTGAATTTCATCCCGAGACGCCGATCGACTGGATCAGTTATCGCCATTGGGGAAGAGCCGGTGGACAACACGAATCTGTCGTTCCTCTGGCGGAATGGCCCAGAGAAGCCGCGATTCCCAAAGACTCCTTTTCTCCCCTTTCGTACCGCTCCGGGGAACTTGCGTATGTGGGCATCATGACCGATGTCGAACGTCGCACCTGGCTCTCCCGTGCCGACGATCCGGCATTTCATGACGCGATGAATCGGCTTTATGAGAAATCGCATCTGGTGGGTGTTGTGGACGAATCAGGCTACAACGCGGTCGATGAAGCACGGGAACACCCAGTCGATGAATTCTTTTTGTCTCTGACACTGAAAGACCTGAAAGGGACCGGGCGTTTTGAAATTCAACTCCGGGATACAGAGAACGTCTTCACTGCTGTTATTGATTTTGGTCAGAAAGAATGTCGCCTGTTGAGAAACGATGAACTTGTACAACAGACATCACTCCCCGACAGCCTGAACGCTTCTTCAATGGATGTTGAGTTCTCTCTTTTCGACAATCAGGCGTTGCTGGCATTGAATGGAGACGTTCCATTTCCACCGTTTCAATATGAGACGATGGAGACCCCACAGCCGGTGTCGCAACCCGTGCGATTTGGAGCAGCGCAGCTGGATTGCACTGTTCACAACGTGAACCTGTCACGGGACGTTTATTATGTGACCCGTACCGAACAGGGACCGGGAAACACGGTCCTTGCTGACAATGAGTTTTATGTTCTGGGAGACAACAGCCCGGTGTCGGTCGACAGCCGGGTCTGGGCCAAACCGGGGGTTCCACGTCGAGCTTTGATCGGCAAGCCGCTGGTTGTGCATCTTCCTTCAAGCTCTTGCCGAGTCGTCTGGAACGGCACTCCCCATGATTTCCGTATTCCCGATTTCTCCCGGGCACGCCTGATCCGGTGATTCGTCTGGGAATGTGCTGTGCGGCCTGTAGAATTCACTTTGATTGCGCGTTCATCGCGAATCGATCCTGTGGTCGTCTCTGAAGGAATACAACGCTCCCCGGTTAGTGAAATATCTCATTTTTTTACCGCAATTTCTCATGGCTTCTCGCTGATGCGTGAGATAGGTTATGTGTCTGGAGTGTCTCCATAAATATATGGTCGTCATGACATGCGGGAGCCAGTGTTTTTTGCTGGTGCTATGCGTGAAGAACTGCCACATGGAAGACCGCGCCGAACCAGTCTGGTTGAAGCCCTGTTCGCTGGAGTGTCATGCGATATTTCTTACTTCTGTCGTTTGTCTGTTTCGAGTTTGCGTCAACTGCTTCTGCACAGCAACTCGAAATTCCCCGGCGTCACGATCGTCCACCCGGTCAGGCGATTTCCGCAGAGGAAGCGGCCGCACGGATGACGGTTCCTGAAGGGTTTACGGTCGAAGTTGTCGCCGCCGAACCGGATGTGGTTAACCCGGTCGCCATGTGTATTGACGAAAAAGGACGCTTCTGGATCACAGAGAGCTTTGAATATCCTCGGCGTGAACCCGGCCCGGGACGAGACCGTATCAAGGTCCTCGAAGACACTGACTGCGACGGTAAGGTCGACAAGGTCACGGTCTTTGCGGAAGGGCTGAATATTCCTTCTGGAATTGCGGTCGGTTATGGAGGTGTCTGGGTTGTGAATGCTCCGGATCTTCTGTTCATGCAGGATACAGACGGAGATGGCAAAGCAGATAAAACCGAAGTGATTGTTACAGGATTTGGACGAACCGATACGCACGAACTTCCTAATTCACTGACCTGGGGACCGGACGGCTGGCTCTATGGATTGAACGGGGTCTTTAATTATTGCCATGTGAAATATCCGACCACGAATCCGAATTATCAATCAGACCAGAAAAGCATTGATTTCACCTGTGCCTTGTTTCGAATTCATCCACGTACGAAAAAGTTTGAAATCTATGCCGAAGGGACCAGCAATCCCTGGGGAATTGCAATCAACAATGAAGGGGACTTCTTTGTCTCCGCGTGTGTGATTGATCATCTCTGGCACATTGCCGAGTCAGGTTATTATATCCGTCAGGGAGGCCCCTACCCTCCACATACCTGGCCGATCAGGTCCATCGTGAATCATAAGCATCAGAAGGCGGCTTACTGCGGGATCACTTGGTTTGACTCAGACGTTTATCCTCCTGAATACCGTAATGTTCTTTATATGGGGAACATACACGGTGGCAGTATTAATGCCGATCTGATCGAACGAAACGGCGCGACCTACAAGGGGAAGCCGCATCCTGGATTTCCCGCAAAGCCCGGGGCATGGGATCACGATCAATACGACACAATCGCTAAGACCGGCGATCCCAAGAATCCTCGCCTGGCAGACTTTTTAACAGCGAACGATGCCTGGTTTATGCCGGTGGTTCAGAAGACCGGTCCTGATGGATCTCTTTATATCCTCGACTGGTACGATCGTTATCATTGTTATCAGGACGCCAACGCCGATCCGGCCGGTATCGATCGATCGAAAGGACGCCTGTATCGTGTCCGATATCGCGACACTCCTCATTCACAACCATTCGATCTCAATAAGAAAGGCAACCAGGAACTTACTGAGTTGCTCCTGAAGGGGAGAAACGAATACGAACGGGAGACCGCACAGCGTCTGCTGGTGGAGCGTCTTGGTGCGAATCATGATTTATCAACTGTGACGTATCTTAACAAAGTGGTGCAGGACCGGTCTCTTTCGGTCTCCAGTCGTTTGCGGGCCACCTGGGTTCTGGGGTCGGCAGGACGATTTGAACAAGAGTCATTAGTGACAGACGATCCGACTCTCTTTCGTTGGACGGTTCGCTTTGCATCCAGTTCTAATGAATTCTCATGGTCGGCAATGACGGGTTTACTGGATCGCCTTAACGCAGAGCAGAACAGTTCGCTGTCTCCACAGGTCGCCATGCAACTCGCACTTCTGGCAATGGATGAGACGCGCTCTGATCAAGGGATGAAATCACTCTTGAATCTGGCTGCTGAGTACCCAGGTGATCCTTTGATTCCTCAAATCAGCTGGCAGAATTTGAAATCGGCATTGCTGAAGGACGCAACTCCATTTCCACAGATTCTGACATCTGTCATTGAGCAGCATGGCATTTCCCCCATTGCTCCACTTGTGACACGTTCAGTGAACGTCATCTGCGATACTCCACAGATCCCACCACAGACTCTGGCAGACGTTCTGAAGATTGTGCAGATTCAACCTGATCAGGATGCCTTGCAGAAGGAATGCCTTGCGATTCTTGCAGAACGAGTCAAACAAAAATCACTTTCTCCGGAAAAGGTTGCTGCGTGTCGCGAGTTTATTTCCTGGGCAAGAGGGATGGCAGCGTTGCGTCATCGGGCAACAATTCTGGATGGCATCTGGGGGGATGCCGGAGCACAGGAAGAACTGCGACAATTTTTCGGGGATATTTCGCGACCCATCCCCGATCGGCTTGAAGCTTTGCAGGCGCTTGTTGCCTCGGGAGATCATTCCGTTCTTGAAGTGGCTGCGAAATCGTTGTCCACTCGGAAGACTCCTCGGGATTTCCGCACTGGAATCATTGAAAGTATTGGCCGGTTGAACCATGCAGAAGTAGGGGCAGTGCTGCTGGGAAGTCTTTCGTCATTAGAGCCGGATTTAAGTCCTCGCGTGATCGAAGTTCTCACACAGCGACCTGTGTGGAGTCTGGCTCTGTTCAATGAGATTGAAGCCGGAAAGATCGACAAAAGCCTGGTGAATCTCAATCAGTTGATGCGGGTCAACAACTTCAAGAACGAAGAACTCCAGAAACAACTCGCTCGAATCTACGGGGCGATTCGAACCAATGCCCGATCGGATCGTCAGGGAGTGATCAACAAACACAGAGACTTCCTGCACGGAACGCCGGGGGACCCAGTCGCCGGCGTGGCGGTCTATAAACGGGTCTGTGCTCAATGCCATAAGATCTATGGAGAAGGAGAAGAGGTCGGTCCAGACATTACTCGTAACGGCCGCAATAACTGGGATCAGTTGTTACAGAACATTTTCGATCCCAGCGCCGTGATCGGTCCCGGATATCAGGCTCGAATGATCGCCACAGACGATGGCCGGGTTCTCACTGGTCTCCCGGTGGAAGACACGTCGGAGAAAGTCGTCCTGAAAATTCAGGGAGGAAAACTGGAGACCATCCCACGGGACCAGATTGAAGCAGATAAGCTGAGTGAGCTTTCCATGATGCCGGAGGATCTTGAGAAACTGATGACCCCACAAGAACTGGCAGACCTGTTTGCCTTTCTCGCACTCGACAAACCTCCCCACGATCCTGATGCCAGAATCCTCTCCGGAGCACCAGCACAGAAACGCCGGAGTAAGTGATCCAGACCGGTTCGGTCTCTCATCTGGCCGCGTAGTAAGGAACAGTCTTAAAATCAGTTTCCGGGTGGTCCGACCAATGTGGTCGGGTCGCGCAGCGACAAGAAGCTTTCCCCCTCAGCGTTCGATTTCGGAGAAAGATCTCATTCTTCGGCTTGGTGATCAATCGACGATTTACCGTCTTAAAGAGCATGGAGGTCTCAGGGTAAAAGCCTCTTGTGCCTGCGGCACCCGGCCAGATTGGCCGGGCTACCCTGCCTTCTTAATTTGGGGAAGTGATTTCAGGACTGTTCCAGAACTTCTAAGGTTCGCCATTGACATTACCGGCTTGCAAGGCGTCTTCTGACTCCTCTAAGACGTCTGGAGTCTGGTCGTCGATTGATGCGGAACCGGCTTCTGCGGCAGCCAGTTTCGCTTGCCGTCTCCCCAGCCATATGCCCATGACCCCCCAGGCCAGAGACAACGGAACGGCAACGGAAGCCAGACCAATCAGCCCCATTCCGATCTTACCGATAACTCCTTCAGACCATGCTCCAAGGACATCACCGCCGCGATAGACAAACGTGTCGGTGAAGGCTTTTGACTTATACTTTTCTTCCCGGTTGACGACCGTAAACAACGTCTCTCTAGCCGGTCGCATGATGGCACGTTGCACTGCTTTGAACGTGACTTCCAACACAATCAACGCGGCGATGGAGCCGGCGATTGCCAGACCGATAAATCCAAGGGCCATGATCAACGGCAGTAACGCCAGAGCAACCGAGACCCCAAACCGCTTCATGATGTGCCCGGCGGCGACCAGTTGCAGCGCCAGAGTTGCGACCTGAGTAATCAAGTCGATGTAAGCAAAGGTCTGGGTCCGTTTGTCGATGTCTGTCCCTAAGTCTGCAACCATTTGCAGACGTGTGAAATACAGGAACGTCGCGATCACCGACAGGATCAGCATGTAACCGGAAATTCCGAGCAGGTACTTGGATTGGAAGACCGCAGAGATTCCGTTCCAGGCATTCCCGCCGATGACCGCACGATCATGGTCTTGAGCCGGATGTGCATCCTTTTCCGTCTTCGGTCGATCCGGCTGGACCCAGACGACTCCCCAGGCCGCGAAAATCGCAATCACCAGAAAGCCGGCAGCCACTAACAGCAAAGCTGGTGTTCCCAACGGCTTTGCAAGTTGCGTCGCCAGCCATGGACCTGCAATGGCTCCCAGAGTTCCACCAACAGCAATCGCACCGAAGAGTCGCTTGCTCTGTTCGAAGGAGAACCGGTCGACCATCAGAGCCCAGAAGATCATCGTGCAGAAGAGATTAAAGACACTGAACCAGACATAAAACACCTGGCCGCTTGTGATCCCCACCGCTTGAGGCGTCAGCGTCAACAGGGCATAGAATCCGACCAGACTGAGAGTGAAGAACGCATAGGTCACCGTGATGAAGGAGATCCGGCGGAACCGGCTGACCAGCCAGCCGAAGATCGGGTTCACCGCCAGCGTGACCACAGCCGTTCCCACGAACAACCAGCGAATGTCATCCATGCCGCGGGTCATGCCGAGTGCATCTCGCGCGGGACGCAATACCATGAGAGCCGTCAACAGGCAGAAGAAAAAGAACCCGGAAACCAGCAGCGGAACGACCTCGTCCCGACGGATATTGAGGAAACGTTGAAGAATGGCGGTCATCAGGCGCAACCTCAGTGCACGGGGAAACAGGGGAATTGTCAACGGCAGGCGGGTCTGCAGGAGAAGGGGATGACGACACCAGTCAGCCGTTCAACACAATCGTGCAGGACAGCCGACCGATGTGCAATTTCTCGGATTGATTTATCAGCTCAGTGAGTCCCAGTATTGTTCGATGCGGCGGCGCATCGCTTCATCCGGCAACCGTCCTCGTCCGGCTCCCTGATTGTCCAGCATGTGCTTCAGCTTGGTCGTTCCGGGAATCGCTGTGGTCACGGCCGGATGAGACACAACATATTTCAGGAAGAACTGAGCCCAGGTTTTGGCGTCGAACTCGGCGGCCCATTCTGGTAATTCCAGCTTGCCGACCTTGGAAAATGTGGTCGCGGCCTGCCGTCGTCCGCCGAATGGAACATTGATCAACACGGCGATCTTGCGTTCCAGAGCCAATGGAAGAACCTCTTCAGCGGCATTCCGGTTATCGAGGGAATAGTCGACCTGAATGAAGTCCAGCGGGTAGGTTTTCATCGCGGCGATGGTCCGCTCGTACTGATCATCAGACGAAGTGCTCATGCCGATGTAGCGGACACGGCCTGCTTTCTTGGCGTTCTCAAAAGCAGGCATCAATTCCTCAAGTCCACCCAACTGGTGAATTTGAATCAGATCAATCTTGTCGACCTGCAGAGCCTTGAAGGAGGTATCGATCACCGCTTCCGGATTGGAATAATCCGCTTTGATCGGGGTTTTGGTGGCGATGAAGAACTGGTCTCGATTTCCCAATCCTTTCAACAGTTCCCCAATCACTTTTTCAGACAGACCGTATGCTTGAGCGGTGTCGATCACCTTTCCTCCGGCCTTGGGCATCTGCTGAAGAACCTCTCGCAGCGGCTCTTTTTCTTCTTCGGTTTTCACCCCATAAGCATTCGTTCCCAATCCGATGACCGGCAACTTCTCACCGGTAGATGGGATCGCTTTGGTGATCGCTGGAAGAGTCTGCTTATCCTGCGCCATCAACGGCATCGAACGTCCCCAGGCAAGACTGGCGATCACTCCGGCTTTGATTGCATCACGACGAGAAATCGGATGAAAACTCATTCCCATGCTCCTGCGACAGTTTGTTAACAGTTGGTGACTTGATCGGACACCCTCGCTGTTCTCTCTGAGTTGTTTTGAAATCCAGAGAGTTCCTTGCAGTGAGAGTGCGTCAACGAGATTGCATCAGGATTCTAACAACAATAAGATCGTTTAAACAACTGTTGAGATATCAACGTCGAGTCTCTATATCAATGACTCAAAGTCAGAAGGAAGTGCACACACTTACATGGTGTCACCACTCTGTATTGATGGTTGTTTGTCTGATGAAAATCACGTTTTGCCTGCGTGGTGATTGCCATGTTCGCAATGCTTCTTCATTCCTCTGTCCAGAATGGCACACCATGACATCGCCCTTGATTTGTCAGGGAAACTACCTTGAATCACTACGGGGATTTTCTTGTAGGAACAGTTCTTCAGGCAATTGACTTCGCTTAAGTCGCCCGCGTCTCGAACGGAATTGCTCCTCCCTCTGTTACTCTCTTTTCTCTCTGTTACTGTTCTTTGTTGTGACAGTCCTCCCTGTCCTCCTCGCTCTCCTGAAAGGCTCACCGTGAAAAACATCTGGCGAATGATCGTAGTGACTGGCCTGGTTCTTCAAACCGGAAACTCACTCACTGGTTTAAGTGCAGCTGAACCCTCGAGTAAAAAAACTCAGGAGGCCAGTCCGGCATCTCAGGTTCCTGCGGAAGAAATTGGTTCATTGCGGAATGCCCGGGTGGCCATTCCCATGCCCGACAAGAAAATTGAGCTCACCTTTTTCGCAGGTCCGATATCTGAAGCAGAACGGGCTGAACTGCTGCGACTTGCTCCCAATGTCCGTATCGTCAGTGGTCTGACTCCTGCCGCGGCGCTGGCTCGCGCGGAAGAAGCTCATGGAATAGACTCCCGCTATGCCAGTCCGGAGTTTCTTGCCCGGGCAAAGAATCTCGTCTGGGTCCAGGCGATGTACGCCGGTGTCGAGCGTCTCGTTGCAGTGGAGCCACTGGCAAAGAATGACGCAATCGTGTTGACGAATTTTCGCGGCGTTCACGGTCCTGCGATTGCCGATCACGCAATGGCAATGCTTCTGTCATTGACCCGAAATCTTCCCAGTTACACGGCACCAGATGCCCGTCGCCGCCCATCAGGAAATGCAGCCACTTCCCGTCCGATCGCTCTTGACGGCAGAACGATGCTGGTCGTCGGGATCGGTGGCATCGGCACAGAGATTGCGCAACGGGGACATGGGTTCGGAATGCGCGTTATCGGGACACGTCGGAGCACGACTCCCGGTCCTGACTTCATTGAACGGGTTGGCCAGCCACAAGATTTGCTGGCGATGCTCCCGGAGGCCGATGTCGTGGCGATCGCCGTTCCCCTGACTGCCGAGACCGAGAACCTTTTTAACGCCGAGGCATTCGCAGCCATGAAGCCCGGTTCTTATCTCATCAATATCGCTCGGGGGAAAATCGTGAATACCGATGCCCTGATCGAAGCGTTGAACAGCGGCAAACTGGCCGGAGCCTGTCTGGACGTGACCGATCCTGAACCATTGCCAGCCGATCATCCTCTTCGAAGTTTTCCCAACGTCATTATCACTCCACACGTGGCCGGCGTTTCTGAAGTCACAGTGCAACGTGGAACCGTGATGCTCAGAGAGAACATGCGTCGCTTCGGTGCCGGTGAACCCCTGCTGAACGTCGTTGACAAGCAGGTCGGATATTAAGGACCGTCCTGGAAATAACTGTCCAATTTTAAAAGCTGTGGCAAGCCTGGGTGGCCCGGTCAGAATTGGCCGGGTGCCGCAGGCACAAGAAGCTCTTCCCTCAGGCTCCCGATTTCCCAATGCCTGTGAATGGTCTCTCGGTCTCCAAGTCAGAGAATGAGATCTTCTATGGAATCGCAAGCTGAGGGGCAGGCATCTTGTCGCTGCGCGACCCGGCCAATTCTGGCCGGGCTACCCGGTCCCGCCGAGCCGCAAACAAAGGAAAAGCGTGAACATTTATGCGGCTCAGCGGGAGCTTCGCCCTCCCGGGCCATCTTCATCAGTGCGAAAGCCCTGCCCTGAAGCGAACTTGACTCGCACGGTCATTCCAGGTTTGTTCACGATGAGGAGAGAAGTGGTTGGGAGTCAGTGTGACCTTTTGGCATTTTCTGACCCCTGAATCCTCACTCCTATCTACATCCATCTCGAACAAACCTGCAGACAGCAGTCACCCCCTACTCTTCTCCCAGCAGCCCTTTGTTCAGTTTCTTTAGGGCTTCGGATTCAATCTGGCGGACTCGTTCTCGTGTCAGGCCGAGAGCTTCTCCGATTTCTTTAAGAGTCTGTGGCAGGCCATCGTCCAGTCCGAATCGCATCTTCAGAATGGTGGCTTCCCGTTCGTCCATATCTTTGAGCATTCGCTCGACATGAACCAGATTGTCGGTGTTGATCAAATCATCTTCCGGACCGAGGATACGTTCATCCGGAATCAGATCTCCCAGTGAAACATTGTTCGAATTGTCGTCCACTTGCGGAGTGGTGTTGTATAACTGAATCGCCTTCTTGACGATTTTCAGTTTCTTTGACGGCAATTCCAGTTCCCGGGCGATTTCATCGGCGGTTGGACTCCGCCCCAGTTCGTCGGAGAGCTTGGCATTTGCACGTCGCCACTTCGAGAGCAATTCCACCATGTAAGCAGGAACGCGAATCGTTTTGGCGGAGTTGATCAGAGCCCGCTTGATCGACTGCTTGATCCAGTAACTGGCGTACGTGCTGAACCGGGTGTTCATATCCGGATCGAATCCCTCCACGGCCCGCAACAGACCGAGGTTTCCTTCTTCAATCAGATCCGGCAACGGCAATCCTTTCCCGGCATACCCACGGGCGATGTTCACCACCAGTCGCAGATTCGCGCGGACCATCCGGTCTCGGGCCGCGAGGTCCCCTTCCGCGATCCGGTTGGAAAGCTCTTTCTCATCATCAGCACTCAACAGTGCGGTTTCGTTAATTTCACGCAGATAGGTTTCGAGCGGATTCTGCACGTTCGACGCTCGTCGGCGGATGGTTTTTTGCATGGATCTTTTCAAATCATACCCAGTGAATAGCAGATTACGTCCATCACAGATTGAGTGCCCGTTCTGTCCCGGCGCCCCACCAGGTCTCAATCGCTTCAAACCGGTGACAAAACTGAATCTGATCCGCTCTGTGGAAGGGAGCTTCTCGTGATCGAAGAGGTTTTGTTTTCGGTTCTAAAAGATGTCGTTCTGTTCTTCACTTCGGGAATTAGGGGAATACAAATGATTTCAGATTTCAAGGTTGCGGTCTTGCTGGAATGATTATCGAACCGGCAGGTTTTGCCGCTGGAGAATCTTTCGTGTTAAATCAGCTTGTTCAGGGGAACTTGGTGTATTAAGAGGATTTTGACGATTTTGAGGCTGCGGAAATTTGACAGGGAGTTTGACGATCAGGCACAGGGCCTCTCGTAACCTGCTGTCATGAAAAGTGATACAGATACGAATTGGCGGTTGCCGATCAGTGAAGCGGGCTGTGGGACAGGATTCCGAAAATTTCAGAGAAAATGAGGAATCCCGACCGAACTTTATTTTTGGAATTGCGTCTTGTTCAGCAGAGGACGTTGTCCAGAATACTGACGGTGTTGAATTTTCCCGATTTGGGGGTGACACCAGCGTTCCGGCTGTCCACAATAGGAACGGAATCTTCGTAGTGCATTGGCAGGATTTTGAACCTGTCAATTCAGAGTGGACGTTCCAGTAGAGATTTGTCGATTTCAATGACCAGGTTCCAATAGTTACGGAACCGACCCTTCTGTTGTGTTTTTCAAGGATTGCGAGAGATCGCAATAAGGTGCACCGATGCGTCAGCACATCATTACCAGCAGCAACGTTTATGGCATCCAGGCGAGCAATGTCTCGGCCGTCGCCATCGTCGCCGCTCGTAGTGAGTCAACGCTCGGAATGCGCCATGGAAAACCGCTATCCAAATGTCTGGCTTCAAGTTCCAAACATCGCAAAGACCATTCAGGTTCATCCGTGGTCTCGGTGGTGGAATCACCCGTGTCGGTGGTGCGCTCAGTGAAAAGCACATCGCGCCCCGCAGAGGTGATGGAACGTCCGGAAGCCAGCGCATCCCGATGTGTGGCCGCGACGACGGCAACGCATGATGTGGCCAGCTTCACATCAACGCAGGCGACGGCATGTCCGGCGTCAGCGTGGCTGGCACCAGCGGCGTTTGCTCCACCAGCGGCCGCGTGGGCACGACTCGTTATCCAACGAGCCATCTCCCTTTGACCTGAAGGTCAGAGTTCCGGGGATTCCCCGAAATCTGGAGATTCGCCCACACGCCCGCCCTTTCGGCGCCCGGTGTGGTGTTCGACGTTTTACGGATGACTGATCTCCGTGTGTCGTTCACTCCCGTGTGCCTGAGATTCGGTGACTGATTTACCGTGAGCGGTTTTACACACATTTCTTCAACCCCATGATGGGGAGACGGTCATGATCGATGAAACGGAATTAGTAACCCTGGTTGAGCAGGCTCAGGCCGGGGATCGAGATGCCTTTGGACAACTGGTCAAACAATACGAGACAGCAGTTTTTGCGATCGTGTTGCGACGGTTACGAAATCAGGCAGAAGCATTGGAAATCACACAGGACGTCTTTCTGCGGGCAATGAGAAAATTGCCACAATTGCGGGAGCCGGAACGTTTCGCCGGATGGTTGAAACGAATCGCCGTCCGCATGGCAATCAATCGTGCCGTTCGACGACCTCGTGAAGCGTTCTGTGCACCGGAAGTGTTTACGGATGTTGAGCAGACTTGCAGTCCCTTTGAAGGAGTCATTCGAATTGAAGAAGCTCAGCAGGTTCGGGTCGGGTTAAAGCAGCTTCGTGCTTTGGACCGGGAAACCTTGCTGGCGTTCTACTTCGAAGGACAATCTTTAAAGGAGATGAGCGATCGTTTCAGCAGCCCGGTGGGGACGATTAAACGTCGCCTCCACACTGCCCGTCATCGCCTGAAAGAAGCGTTGACCGAAGCACAACCTGCGTGATCAGCGTTTAATCGCAATTTCTCACAGCCGCGGTTTCCGCATCGGAAATCGCGGCTGTCTGCGTTGACTCTGAGCGGAAATGTCCCGCATCGTTCAGAGGAAATTTTCCCTTGAAATTCTCAGAAATGTGCGGAATCGCTCTTCTTTGCTTTTTGCAGAAGAGGTACAAAATACAATCACATAAACATGCCTGCATGTTTTGTTGTTTTGTGTTTCTGAAAAGTTTTTCACCAATGTGCAAAGATTCGATTGACATATTGACTTAAAAAATAATAATACACTTACTTGGTCGTGTATATATTGTCAGGGAATGACGATAGAAGAGATTATGTCAAATCATCCGGTAACCACTGTGAAGTCACTGCTTTCTGCCGTTTCCTTGCTTTTCATTCTGAGTTCATGCGGTTCATCCGGGAACGGCCCACAATTCGGGAATGTCACCGGGACAATCACTCTTGATGGAGCCCCTCTGCCGTTTGCCAAAGTGGAATTTCAACCGGAGAAGGCCCGGCCATCGGTCGGCCTCACGAATGAAAACGGTCAATACACGCTGGGCTATTCCGTTGCCCAGAAAGGGGCCATCCAGGGACAACACGTTGTCCGAATCGCTCTCGCCACTCCCGATGAGGTCGGCGGAGAGGATTCAAAAGCCATCGTCGAACTTCGGAAGCGGGTGAAGATTCCCGATCGATTTAACAAAGACTCAGGGCTGACGGCTGAAGTCAAAAAAGGGAACAACAACTTGAACTTCGAACTCACATCGAAATAGCAAGTCAATCAACAACCATTTCGTGTTCATTAACAATAAGAAGCCCTAACAAAACTTGTCCCGATCCGCTCGCGGAAAGGGAATTCTCATCGTTTGAGAGGTTTCGTTCGCGGCTCTAAGTAACCGGGGCTAAAGAAAGTGCAGGCAGGAAGATGGAACGGCCCAAATCGTTTAAGGCAGGATTCACGCTTATTGAACTTCTGGTTGTCATTGCGATCATCGCCATTCTGGTGGCATTATTGCTCCCCGCGGTGCAACAGGCTCGCGAAGCAGCACGTCGTAGCCAGTGTAAGAATAATCTAAAACAGATGGGACTGGCACTGCATAATTACCATGACGTGCACTCCGCGTTTCCCCCCGGCTGGGCTCAGATGAAGAGCGCGAAAGGATACGATCCAAATCCAACTTATGTCCATTCAGGTACAGGATACATCAATGTCCCGGGGAATGTGACGTTTCCTGCTTGGGGATGGGGGGCGATGCTTTTGCCCTATCTTGACCAGTTGGCATTGTATCAGCGTGGGATTGGAGCAGATGTACCACTCTCTGATGAGGGAGATGCGGCTGATATTTCGAAGATATCACTTGTAGTGTTCGCCTGTCCTTCGGATGTTGGCCCTAAGGTAAGAAATGGTGTTAGTGGATCTCAACTGGTTGCCGCCAAGTCTAATTATGCGGCGAATTGGGGACATCGTGTGAGTAGCAATCCGAGCTATTTGGGAGGGGATAAAGATGTGACAACGGGATTATTCTGGGGAAACAGTCGCGTCCGGGTTCGGGATGTCACGGATGGTACCAGTAACACCATTGCCATTGGTGAAACGGTTTGGAGTCATTCTGATGGTGCTAACTGGAATGCAAAGGCGTGGGCAGGATGCAAGCAAAGTGGTCGCGCACAATGTACATTCGACTTGGTTGCAACAGGTGGGTTCCCTATTAATCCGAATGAAACAGGTAACAATCGTTTCATGAGCTTTCATAGTCGCCATGTGGGTGGGGCTCATTTCACCTTGGCCGACGGTTCCGTCCGCTTCATTAGTGAGCATGTTGAATTTGTGGGTGGGAATAATGCCGTCGGGGTTTACCGTTGCTTGACGAGTCGAAACGATGGGCAAGTCATCGGAAATTTCTGAAGTTGGTGGTCTCGCATTCTCACGTTGTCTGCAGTAAAACGTTAAGTGATAGCCAAAAGGGAGAGCAAATGGCTCTCCCTTTTTCTTGAAAAGACGTGTCTTATTTCGTCAGGATCAGGGGGATTGATGAGCGTGCTCAGATTGCAACGCGAATTCTGCTTTGCGTTGGCTTGTATTGTTACTGTTGTCTTTGCAAATGCGGGGTCAGCGGCAGAAACTGACCAGCGTCCTAATATCGTCATCTTCCTCGTCGATGACATGGGAATCATGGATACCTCGGTCCCGTTTCTTACGGATGCGGCGGGTGTTGCTAAGAAGTATCCATTAAATGAATATTATCGTACTCCAAACATGGAACGGCTCGCGGCCAGCGGGATTCGGTTTAATCAATTCAATGCAATGAGCGTCTGCTCTCCTTCACGCATTTCCATCCACACAGGACAGAATGCAGCCAGACACCGCGCGACAAACTGGATTAACTTGGGAGGGAACAATGCCGGTCCTTTTGGCCCACCCGCATGGAACTGGGAGGGATTGAAGAAGAAAGATGTCACTCTCGCCAGGCTTTTACAGAAGGCAGGTTATCGAACCATTCATATCGGAAAGGCCCATTTCGGACCGGGAGAGGCCGCCTATCCTCAGGAAATCGGATTTGACGTGAATGTCGCCGGGGCGGGTATGGGACGTCCTGCCAGCTATTATTCGGAAGACCACTTTGGTCATCAGCCCAGAGGTAAGAATGCGAAACCCAATCCAAATTCGGTCCCGGATCTTGATAAATACTATGATTCAGGTTTGTTTCTCACCGAGGCATTGACTCAGGAAGCGAAAACACACGTCACACAGGCGGTTGAAGAAAAAAGGCCGTTCTTCCTGCATATGTCGCATTATGCCGTCCATGGACCGTTTCAGTCTGATCCCCGCTTTGCGGACCATTACCCGGAGGATTCTGAACGTCCCAATAGCCCGAAATTCGCGACGTTGATTGAAGGGATGGATAAGTCATTGGGAGACCTTCTCGATCACCTCGAGAAGTTAGGTGTTGCTGAAAACACATTCATCCTGTTCCTGGGAGACAACGGCAGTGATGCTCCTCGAAACGACGAACATGGCATCTCCAGTTCGGCTCCGCTTCGTGGGAAGAAAGGAACTCATTATGAAGGGGGAACTCGCACTCCATTTATTGCGTCCTGGGGGAAACCGAACGAATTGAATCCGCTACAGAAGTCTTTGCCTGTTGCCTCTGGGGGTATTCAACCGCAATTGGCATCCATCTGTGACATCTTCCCGACACTTCTGGACATTAATCAGATACCGAATCCTGAAGGCCATCAGATCGACGGCTCCTCTCTCCGCACTCTGCTCACCGGCCAGCCGGACGCTCATCATGCGAAAACGTTCCTGATGCATTATCCACATAAGCATCGGAGTTCGTATTTTACGACCTATCGAGATGGTCCGTGGAAAGTGATTTATCATTATCTCCCCTCGAAAGAATCTGAAGACAAACGCTATCAGCTCTTCCATCTGGAGAATGATCCGGCAGAACAGAACAACCTCGCCGAGTCGCACCCGGAAGATCTTCGTCGACTGATGCAGGGATTAGTGACTGCCCTGGAGGAACATCAGGCACTTTACCCTGTCAAAGATGGCAACGAACTGAAGCCACGGCTTCCCTAATGCTGGAACAACTCCGCCCACTTGAGAAAACCGCCGTCCCAATCTTGTGCAACATTCCAGATAAGATGCGTAGAGACCTCTGGGGGCGACTTGTCCGCCAGTGGCCAGGATTCATGGACTTGTGTTTACCCACATTTTGACAGTTCTCCAGTCCTCATGGATGCTCCGACCATTATACCCCCAAGGGGTTTTGACAACACAGCCCAGGGTCACTCACGAAGTGAGCGCACCCTGGGTGGAAGAGCGCCGTGTTGACCAAACCAACCCCTTCAGGGTAGACCTGAAATGGGGGCTCCATTACCCCAGGGTGCGCTCACTTCGTGAGCAACCCTGGGCTGTGATATAAAGCCCTTTCAGGGCAGATGTTTGTGAAGAACCCCACTCTTCATTCCCATGGTGAGAGTCAACGAGAAAAATGTGGGTAAACACAAGGATTCATGGAGACGACAACCCGAACATTTTAGAGCCGCGAACAAAACCTCTATAAACCATGAAAATTTCCTTTCCGCGAGCGGATCGCGGTCAGTTTGTCAGGGGTTCTAAGATTAACACACCTGTAGAGTGTTTTTGTTGGTGATCGACCGAGCCGGCCTACATCTTTCCCAGTGCATTACAGGGGCTCTGGATCTCAGGTTTGTCTTTCAGAACGTTGAGGAGATCCGGGAGATCATACTCAAGAGCGGCACCGTGGATCACGTTGATGAACTGGTCTTCGTGATATTTGGAACCGATGATGGTTTCCCAGCTGTTGATGCAATTGAAGATCTGAACGTTTCCAAACATCTCCGCCTCTGCGGCCGCTGCGTGTAATGCAGCGACACCGAGGCGGCCTTGAGCGACGAGTGTCAGCTTCTGTTCGTTTGTTGGTAAGGACTCCTTGTGCAGCAACCAGACGGCCGCCTGCAGGATCTCGTTTCCCCAGATTCCGGCATAACTTTTTCCCAGCAGGTAAGCCGTGGCGGCATGTTTGCCGTCGATGCCGAAACGCTTGTCGTACCAGGTGGCTTTCTCTGGTTGAGTTTCACCTGTTCCACGAAGTTCCAGCGACAGGACAACATGCCCCTCTTCCGCGAGTGATTTTGCGGAAGTCGTTCGATCACCTGATTTGATGGAGGAATTTTTTCCTAGTGGATGCAGAAAGAGCAACGGACCTTTCGTCACCGTCGCGGGGCGATACAGTAAAGCCGTGAGATGGACCTTTGGCTCTGGTGTGAAGATCCAGCGTTCAACCAGGATGTCCCCGTCGCGTGATTCTCCCACCTTTTTTGCAGGGAGTTCAGGGAGTTCTGGCTTCTTTTGAATTCCTGTGACACGTCGCACTGCGTCGGCAACTTGTACGGGTGACTTGGGGTTTGCCTGCTGTGCTTGTCGAACGGCTTTGAATTCTTCCAGATTCAGATCCAATGCGGAACGAGCCCCTTCGATTTGCAGGACCTGACCCCGATCGGTGACGAGAAACTCTTGATCTGTCAAAAGCTGAAGCTCTGGCTCACGGACATCGAGATCACGCCCGGCCAGCCAGCGGCACATCCATTCGACAGAGGCCTCACGTAACGGCTTGAGCCATCCATGAGGTCCGTCGGCTTCGATCAGACTGATTCGCTCTGAATAGCCGAGTCGCGAATAGAGACGTTTTGCTTTTCGATAGCTGTCCCATGATCCCAGGATCGGAAACATATCCTGAGAGGCCGTACAGACCAGAATCGGAGTAGGAGCACGCATCATCAGATAGTCTGCGTGATCCATTCCGAAATCCAGCTGACCAAAAATATTCTGTTCGGCATCCTGCGGGCCGCGCTCTTTCAGCAGATACTTGAAATCAGTGATATAGCAGGAGGGGCTGGCCGCTTTGATGCGATCGTCAAGAGACATCAGGTAGGCCGTTTGAGTTCCTCCGCCGCTGTTCCCCATGCAGCCGATCTTGTCTGAAATCACGTCTTCGCGCTGTTGCAGGTAATCGATCGCACGCATGCCGTCCCAGATTTCGTTACGTGCCGTATTTTTTCCGAGAAGGATTGCTCCGGTTCCAATCAGAGTATGACCTGCCGTCGTACTGGCGAGTTCGATGGAGCCGTCCTCTTTCAGGTGCTCGTATCGTTCTCCCTGACAGATGGGGTCGATGAGAAAGGCAACAATTCCATTCAATGCCAGAAGCGCCGCACCGGACTGATAGGCAGGAATCGCTTTCCCGTTATTGGAGTGTCCACAGACAATCAGGACCGCAGGATAAGGAGCTTTGAAGTCTGGTGAATGAGGAACAAAGCAGGCCCCTGTCACGTAATGCTGAGGCTGGCTTTCAAAGAGAATTTTCTCCACCCGATATCCGTCTCGCGGAACGATTCCTGTCACACGGGCGTTTAATTCCGTTCGCTCTGGAAATCCGCCGATTCTCTCGACAAATTTCTCACGAAGCGATTTCTGATAGGCTTCAATTGCTTCCGGAGTTTTCAGCGTGGCGAACTTCTCGTCCCATTCCTTGAACTTCTGACTGGTCTGCGCTTGATACCAGTCGTTCATCATCAATTGAGGAGCCGGATGAATGTCAGGAGACAGAACCTGAATCGGATCGGCGAAGACCTGCTGGAGGGCGAGTGTCGCGAAGACAGCAATACAGCCTCCAGTCAGCACACTTCGGAAACGAACAGCGTTCAGCATGGTACGGACCAATTCATTCAGGAGGGAGTAGGGCAGTGCTGTGTCCAGCCTCAAGCTGCGTGTTGCTCGAACTGTTCCGCGGCTCGTTGGCCGCTCTCGTTCTGGTTTCTCAACACGAAAATTTAGATTGGACAACGCAGTAGGGTTTCTTTGATTGCCAGACTTCAGCCATGTCGTCATGTATCAAAGTGCTTTGGAGGGGCATCTGGTGGGACAACCGGCCCTGGCGGAGGATCTTTTTGCCGACAACCAGCCACCACGATCAGGCAGAGCACCAAGGCCACTTTCCACAAATTTTCTCGTGATATCATCATGCGTTTCTCTCAGAGAATTGCCAGTCAGAATGGGAAGAAATTGAAAAGAATTTGAGACAGACCTGAATAGGACTATTCAAGCCACATCGACAGAAATGGAATCACATCACTGCCTGTCACCATTCACCAATGACCTGATTGGAGGCTCGTTGGCAAAGGTCTTTGAACATCTCGAACTGCATATTCTGGTTCGCGAAACGGACAGAACCGTCACACAACAGCACGTGTGCGCCTCCGGGATGAATAGACTGAATCGGCTTGTTAGCTTCCCCACCGAGTGTTAAATCGGAAGTGTTACCGATCCCTAAGCCTCGGTTGGTTGTGTAAGCTTTATGGTTGATTGGATATCGAATGCAGGTCGTCTGATAAACATGGGCGCCATTCCATGTCGTGGCTTCACCAGGTGTCCCGTTACCGTTGCTGCCTGCAGTAAAACTGAAAACTCCCGAAGACCGCATCTCACGAGCTGTTCCATTCGTGTCGAACCCAAAGTCTGATTGCTCTCCCATCATAATGGTATTAGACGTTCCATCAGTAACTTCCGCGATTTTGACTGCCTTGTTAGGAGGAAGGACACCGTTTCCGTTGACGAGTCCTCTTTCAACCTGAATTGCCCGGGAATCAACAATTCCCGCGATTCCTGCGTAAGTCGGCTGAGGTGCATGAGGGACTTGGCTGGTAATATGTGTGTAGCGTTGTAGTGGTGAGGATGGACAGAAGAAAATGTTGGATCGCAGACTTGCTAATAGGTTCCGATTTGTTGTGCTATTCTGTCCATTGTGCACAAACTGATACTGACTGAAAATCGGAGTCTGCTCGATAAACGGGAGTAAGCCGAGCCAGAAACAGGCGATGTTGGCCTGACTATTCGATCCGATGGTTCCTGGAGGGAAAGCACGGTGTACGTCCAGATAGCTGTGAAAGGCCAACCCGAATTGTTTCAGGTTATTCTTGCACTGACTGCGTCGTGCGGCTTCTCGGGCCTGCTGCACCGCCGGGAGAAGGAGCGCCACTAGAATTGCGATAATTGCAATTACAACCAGCAGCTCGATCAGGGTAAAGCCTTTTCGCTTTGATAAAAATGGTGTGACAATTAAAGGCATTTCTTATTGTCCTTTTTGTAATTAACAAAATAAGAGAATCATTAAACGACTGAGCGCTATTCGTCTCGAACAACAAGCACGCGCGCCTGGTCGATCGCTTTCTGCCCTGAGACTCCGAAGTAAAATGAAATCGTTTGACGATCGTCGGAGATTTGAATTTCATCTTCGCCCAGTTCCAGTTCCCGAAACTTGCCCTGCTCGTAGACTGTGTCAGGCAAGCCGAACATTGCGTCTGTCCGGTTCAGTTGCTGGCCTTCGACAAGAACGGCGGCAATTCTTCCATCAAAGGTGACCGCACCACGGGGAGCGAATGTCGTCCATTCATCCGGATCGTAATGGACGAGATAACTGGCAAGTCGTGTTCCGGCTTTGAGATGAACCGGGCCGTGCAGGCTTTGAAAATGAACGTCTTCTGTTAAAAGAACATTCTGCTGTTCCGGAATGACCAGCATGTGATTTGTCGTAATCTGGGCTTCCGCTTTCAGGCTTTCTGGAGGTCTTGTTAATGTTCGTAATGAACCATCAATCGAACGAATCGTTCCTTTGGCCCGTATGACCTCTTCAAATTTAGTGGCAGAAAAATTGACCTCGTGTGCCCGGGAGCTCCGTTCATCCAGCAGCGCGGCGCGACGTGATGTCACATCAAACATTTTGATGGCGGCACCTGCGCGATCCAGCAGACTGGCCTGAACCCGTCCGCGTAACACGTTCACTGCTGTTCCGGTCTCTGGCTGATATTCCACGGAGAACTCTGTTCCCAGATCAACGATGGTGCTCCCCGGTGTTTTGACGGTGAATCCTTCTCCCTCTTTCTGCACGGTGGCATGCATGGACCCACGAATCAGGTCCAGAGTTTTGTGATCCACCATTCTGGCGGTGACCGGACCAATCAGATTGACCGACACGCCAGGGAGTTGCAGACTCAGAATTCCTTCCTGCAATTCAAACTGACTTCCGGCCCGAACAACGTGTCCCAGTTCAAGAGCGCCCCCCGATTTCTGCAGATCGGACGTCATACTGGCAACAGTGCCGATTTTCGCTGGGAGGGCGAACCGGAACTGAGCCATTCGTTCGATAAAGATTCCCAGCAGAACACAACAGACAGCCGTCGCAATTCGAAAAATCCAGGTCTGCCGTTTTTCTCTTGACGATTTGACGTGAAGGATGCGCCCCATCGCCATTTCCGCCTGACGTACCGCCGACCGCTCGGTCGATTGCTTCATCAAGTCTCCATGGAAGCTGATTCGTTCGACATAGGTCTGCAGGGAGGACAAGTCATTCGAAATGAGTTGATCGAGACGTTCCAGCGAGGCGGCGTCGATATGCAGATCAAACATCTTGTCGGCGAGACGGCGAATCTCCTCCGAACTTCTTGACTCTTCTTTCACGTTCCGGGCTCCCTTCCTAAAGTCCGCTGAAGGCATTCCGAAAGTCGAGACCGCAGGCGTTTGAGTCGGGTATAAACCGTTTCCACATTCGTATTATTCGAACGGGCAACATCTGCGATGGTGTGGGAGCTGCTGTAACAATCATCCAGAAACCGGCGATCTCGCTCGCTTAATTTTTCCACACAGTCGTACAGGAGTTCCTGTCTGAGTTCGAAAAGTTCTTCCGCGCCGGTACGAGTACGCTCAATGCGGGACATGGCGTAATCGCTCAGGCCGAATGAGCGACGGCGCTTCTTTCGAACAAAGTTTTTGGCGACAAGAAACGCAATGGAACAGGCCCACTTCTGAAAGCTAGTCCCTTGTTCAAACTCGTCAAACTTCTCCCACATCACCACGCAGGCTTCCTGAATGGCATCATCGGCGTCATTCCGATTGCCGACGATGACCAGAGCCGACGCATACGCCTCGGCATACGCACTGGCAAGACACCGAATGAATCTTGCCTGACGGGTGGAATCGTCCGATAAATCGCCCACGAATGGCGATGTAGCGAACCTTGACATTGTCACACGCATGATTGTTGATGGGACAGAAACGATACAAACATCGCCACACAATTATTGCCAATGGAGCAAGGCCCGCATAACTGGTTATGTCATGACCAGTTCGATTCCGTCCATGAAATTTGAAAAGAATGTGAATTTTGCGTCAAGAAATGAGCGTAATGGCAATCGATGTATAAAGTTGCAGCTTCATGCAGTGCATGCAACAGGAGCGATTAGATCATACCGGCCACGTCACAAGTGGAAAGATATTCTTGGGGCGTCCAGACTCAAAGTTCGGGTTGCCGTCGCCTTAGGATCGTCCTGGAAATAACAGACCGGGTAACCCGGCCAGAATTGGCCGGGTCGCGCAGCGACAAGAAGCCTGCCCCTCAGCTTGCAATTCCACAGAAGATCTCATGCTCTGGTTCGGCGACCGAGAGACAATTCACGGTCATTGGGAAATAAGGATCCTGAAGGGAAGAGCGTCTTGTGCCTACGGCACCCGGCCAATCTGGCCGGGCCACCCAGGCTTGCCAACAGCTTTTAAAATTCGACAGTTATTTTCAGGACGATCCTTAGCCCGAATCATTCGTAGGGTGTATGAAGCACGAAGAAATCACGGAAAAAGGTGCATTCCGCAACTCCGCCTCAAAAACAGTGTGTGGTTTCCATCAGGACGAAGCTTCGTGCGCAATGCACCACCACTTAGGGAGTTGCTACATGCACCCTACCAGAGGTATGAATAATCCAGATTAGCCCGAATCATTCAGAGGAACCACGGAAAGGACGGAAGAGACGGAATTGATCAGGAGAACGGACATCACGGCAAACAGACCGTCTCTCCAGAAACCTGTCAGATTTTCTTGTAACTTACCTGAGCCAAAAACTTTCCGTTATTTCCGTCTTTTCCGTGGTGAATCATCCGGGAGAGAAGAAGTTCTGATTGTTATGTCGTCGCGGCGGGTGGGGGTGAACTTCTTCTTTCGGGATCAGCGTCCCTGCATCATCATCCCGGCAGCGACTCCGAACAGAGCCCCTTCCAGGAGATACCGGTTCGCAAACGCACTGACGGCCTCTCCGAAGGTGTATTCCAGCACAAGAACGTCACCGGGTTGAATCCGGATATTTTCTTCCTGGTATCGCATCGCCCGTCGCAGATCGACCTCAATGGTGATTCTCTTGCCGTTAGGAAGAGTCCGGATGATGGCCATGCGACTGGCACTGATTGAGACGTCATGATTGAGTGCGGAAACGCCTCCCAGTGACCGTCCGTTGCCACCACCGCCGACATTCTGGCTTTCTGCAATGGAGACCGCTTCCAACACTCCCAGGTCGTAGTCGCGAGGCAATGTATATTGTCCGCCCCCCAGCAGTCCGGCCGTATAGAAGACTTCTGTCTCTCTTGATTCGATGAAGATAATATCTCCGTCGTGCAATGTGATCTGGTCTTCCGTGATCTGCGGAACTTCACCCGGTCCCAGTCGAACGGGAATACGAATCACATTCGGGTTGTCGATTGTTGGATCGAACCGCTGTAGCATGGATGCCCAGTTCTGGTCGACCGGTGCTCCACTCCACTCCTGAACCAGCTGTGCTCCCTGAGGGTCACCGTATGCGGGAGATTGATAGCCTGGCGGAGCGAGTGTCGGCTCCATTTCCGGAGCGGAAATCGGACCATAAGACGGAGGAACAGTAGCAAACGAATGGCCGCCAACCCCTCCAGATGTATGCTGCCCGTAGGGAAGCGGAGCCTGATATTGCGTGGGCTGAATCGTGGAAGGACGTTGTCCATTCATCGGACGCTGCGAGTCGGACAAGGCGTTGACATGATCCAGTGGTGAAACGGGCCCCGTCAACTCGCGCTGCAAGGATTGTCGTTGTCCATAAGGCTGTGGTGTTTGTGAAGAATGACCGTAGGGAGCCGGTTGAACAGAATTCTGTGGGGCATACTGTACGGCATTCTGTGCAAAGTATGGTTCCGATGAATAAGGCAAAGAGGACTGTGGTGCCATAACGTGCTGCACTGGCTGCAGTCCGCTCTGAGGGCCGTTGTGTCCCGTTCCACTTCGATAACCTTGAAACGGTTGCCCATGTGGCGGCTGGCTGTAGGATGCCTGACCGTACGGAGGCTGACCAGATGGTGATTGGCCGCGAATCGTCTGGTCATATCCGGCGGTGTGCACATGCTGAGACCCGTTGTCCATCACTCCAGAGACAGGACGAATGGACGATGGAGAGACGGGTGTCATTCGATTCGATTGCGGCATCGCCGGCATAAAGTCTTTCGGTGCCGAGGCGCGTGGACGGCGGCGAATGATATAAATGACATTCTCCGCATCCAGACCCGGCAGTCCGTCAACTCCCTCGACATGAGCCAGGGCATGCAGAACGTCGTTCTCGTAGGCTTTCAGAGTGACGGTCCTGGCGGTTCCTTTTCCGGAGGTTCCGATATTAACTGAACCGGCACCGGTGGATGTGGTCAGTGTGGTTGAAGCTTCCTGTCGAACGACCAGAACGCGCGTAATCCGCGGGCGCTGCAGGCTGACCATGACCATTGCTTCACTCGGATTCAGAATCTTATAGGTCTCGGTGTAGGCTTTGAAGATTGCCTGTTCGACCTCGTGCAAGGTCATTTTTCCAACGAACAACGGCGGAATCTGTGGGAGCGAGATGGTGTTGTCGTCCCGGATCTGAATCGGAAAGCCGACGGTTGGGGGATCTTCCAGAGAAGTTGGCATATTGATCGGAGGGGCGATACCGACCGAATTCACATCGGTTGTTTCAACTCCCAGAACCCGGGGAACGAAGATCGATAACACGTCTCCAGCTTCAACGCGGTATTGATCAGGCGGAGTGCGTACCAGCAGACTGAGGTCGATTGTCCGCTTGTTGTCGCGAGAAGGACCAATGAACTGATCCGGAAGGTAACTGGCAGGAACGCCCCGAACCGGGTGGAAGGCGGTGCATCCACTGGTTCCGAACAGGAGAGTCACCCCGGCCAGGAGGATCCATGCCTGACCGGCGCGTCGCAACCCGTCGACGACGTTTTCAGTCCAGCTTGTTTTCAGGACGAGTGTCTTCATCAGACCTTCCGTGGCGGAAAACCCCTGATCCATCAGGGGCAAATTATCAGGACCAAATTGTCATTCAGTGCTTCCAAGTTTGTTCATATGGAGGCAAGGGACAGGGAATGAGAGGAGTTAGGAATTAGGATTTAGGAAATGCAATGAATTTGAATCCCCTAACTCCTAATTCCTAACTCCTAATTCCTCCCCACTTCTTCGTTTCCTCACTCAAACAAACCTGAAACATGTCTTTTAGTATCCCGGAACCGGCTCATTCCAACCGGATGGGGACACATTTCCGTAAGGACCCTGTCCATACGGATCATTTCCATAATTGTCGGTTCCCCGTTCCCAGCTTCCCTGGTAGTACGGAGACGCGGCAACTCTGTTGTAAGGTTCATAGATCGCTTTGGCAGCGACAGCCCCGGCCGAGTATCCACGAAACCAGTCTTGAGCTTTCAGGTGCCCGCCGGGTGTTCGTGAACAGTTGGTCCAGTAAGGGGCAGGTGGGAGCGCTGGAACTTCTCCCCAGCCTCCCTGTGAAACGTCCACAAATGCCTGTTCGTATCCCTTTTTGAAATCGCAGGTCACATCACAGTCAGTGTTTGTTTGAGAGAGTTCCCGATGGGCCAGTTTTCGGGCATCATGCCGCGTCAGACGATTGTCATGAGCCCGACAATATTTCGGGTGCTTTCCAAAACATCCAAACGTCATTTTGCAGAGGATCTCTGACGTTCTGGAATGATGACTGCATGTCCGGCATTCAGACCCTGCCGGACAATTCCCGGCATTCCGACAATCACCGCCAGCGGACTGGCCACACGGCTTTTCCGAACATGCTTGCGGTTCTTCCCCAAACATCCAGCCGGTTCCTCCCCCCGTGAGGTGGCACCCGCTGACGCTCAGAATCAGAAATAGCAAGGCAATACGCATCATTTGAGCCGTGGTCAAAAACTCAATCAGGATTTTTCCTGCCCGGCACGAACAACATGACGCATTGCGTTCCGTTGAAGCGACAGGCCTTCCCCTGCCCGGGTTATCGGCAGGGGAGAGCCCCCCGGGCAACGGAATCAATTTGCCTGCTTCAGAAAGGGGCAAGGAAAAGTGATCATTGTCGGTCTATTTTGACAACTTTGGTTTCGGCGTTGCTTTTGACCGGCAGAATATGCCATAACACCCCTGTTGCTCTGGAGGCATGAAGCCTTTTGAGGAGGTCAGCCAATGCGGACAGGATGTCGGCAGCATGGAGTTTCCGTCACAGGAATTGAGACAACATCTCTCGGCGCTCGGTCTGGCAATTCCTGCCGACCTGCGGCGCTCCGCTGGAACTGTACGCCGTCTGGCCCGTGGTTTACCCATCACCGATTCTGTGTGGATCGATGCGTTGGTGACGAATCGTCTGCTCACCCCGTTTCAAGCTCGTTCTCTGGAAGAGAGACGAACACCGGAACTGATTCAAGGAGGAAAATATGTCCTGCAAACCCCGCGAATTCTGCACCCGTTGCTCAGTGTCTCCCAGGCAAGTGAAGGAGGAATCAAACCGGCGGTCCTGCTCTCACGTCTGCGAGCCGACCCGACGGAGGCCCCGACGGCGCTGGCGCGGCTGAATCAGGTTCTGCAGAACTTGGCCCCCAGTCGTGACAGAGTCCCTAGATTACCATCTGAAGCATTTTACGATCAGGGACACTTGTGTCTGGTTTCCCCTTTTCAAGCGGGGGAATCGCTTTCAACCTTATTAGTTCGTCGCGGGAGATTTCCGGAGACGATTGTCCGGAATCTCGCGACGGAACTGGTCAATCAGTTGTCTGCGGCCGAACCCTATGCCTTACATGGAGATTTACGGCTGTCGAATCTCTGGATCGGTCGGAATGGAGAACTGACTCTGTTGAACTGGGGACTCTTGAACGCCCTGTTTCCGGTCATCACGATTCATACCCCCATTCCCGAAGATGCAGGAGACACACTGGCTCCGGAACGAATCGCATCTTCACAGAGAGCCCTTGTCAGCAGCGAAATTTATTCTTTGGGATGCCTCCTCTGGCAACTTCTGGCGGGGCGGCCGCCGTTTACGCTGGCGGATCCTCTGGCGAAGCTCACCGCTCACCAAACCCGATCCATTCCCAATGTTCGCACGATTTCCCCGGAAACATCGGAATCACTCGCATTGTTGATCCGCGACATGACGGCTCATGACGTCAGCCAGCGGATTCAGACCTTCGCGGAAATACGACAGCGCCTCACGGGGTCCGGCTCCTCGCGTCAACGACTTCAACAGTTCGTCCGCTCCTTTGAATCCGCCGCACCTGTGCAGCGAATCAATTCATCTCCCGGAAAACGCACCAAAGCCCCCGCTTTGGCAGCGTCACTTGTTCTGACAGTCCTGCTTGCCGGCGCTGCCTGGCAACGGGATGCACTGGGACTTCCCCGATTGAGCTTCGTCAAGGCGGCCACTTCCGAGAAGAGTGGTTCTGTTTCAAAATGGATCAATGAAGAACCTGTCAACGAGAACGCCAAAACGGAACCGGTTCCCGAACGTCGAGCAGCACTCGAACAGCTTCCAGACTCTCCTCCTGAAGCTGCAGTCGCAAACGTCACACGGAATGTTCTCAAATCGTTTCCGGCAGCAACTGGAAATCGAGTTGTCCTCGCTCCAAACGAACATTATGCGGCGGGAACGCTGACTCATCCTGAAGAAATTGTCCTGACAACCGATCCCGATTCGTCGGCCACAATTCATCTCAGTGACGCGCCTCTCACGCTGGTCGCACAACGGGTACGACTGGAACATGTTCGACTGGTCGTTGATTCCACAACGGAAACTCCTTCCCCTGCCCCCCCTGCCAATACGTCCCTCATTCAGATTCACGCGGAACACCTCACGCTGGATCACTGCTGGGGAAGTTCCCGGACTTCAGTGACCCGTCCATTCATGAAGTGGACGACACCATCCAACGGGGGACGGCTGCTGGTTCGAGATTCCGAGTTTCTTGTTTCAGGAGACCTCTTTCTGGTCGCCGGTCCTCTGACAGCGGCTCTTCTGGAGAATGTGCAGACGGAAGAAGTGCGTGGAATCTTGAACGTGTCTCAAGGGGCACGGTCGGGGCTGAGGGTGCCGGTGATGTTCAATGCCTGCACCCTTCGCAATTGTGGCCCACTCCTGATTCTGCCGACCGGAAACACCTTGCAAAACTCCGGGCTGGTCTCCATTCAGGGGGCAGACAGTCTTGTCGATCTGGCTCTTGGAGAAGGAGTGATCGAACTTCAGGGAGCTGATGCGCCGGGCAACTGGACCCATCATGTCGAAATCGCGGCCCACGGTCTGGTCGCCCCGCCTGAACTCTTGTTTGCCATCTCCAGAAACACCGCCACCGGACAGATTGATGAACTGGACGCCGAAGAGATGACCATCGGCGGACTTCTGAGTGGTCGTTACCGGTTCGTGACCGGAAAACCGGGCACCTTTTCCCGGGACCATCTGCAAATCGACGCGCTCCCGGTTCGATTCTCAGTGCGTGATCCCGGAGTCGACGCCACCAGACTCCCCTCTCGCCCCCCCAAGGCCGATTCCATCAGGTCAACAGGCTCAAAGCATTGAGCTTTTCAATAAGTGAAACTGTCGTATCAGGGACAGCCTGAAAATAACTTTCCGGCTTCACACTGTCGAAAAGTTTGCTGGCCCACTACCCACTTTTTCCCTATTTATTTAAAGACCGCCCCTTATCGAGCCGCTTGCGCAATCTTTCGCAGATAGTCGCCGTAGGCTCCTTTAAGGTCATTCGCCTGCTTTGAAAATTCGTCGAGGGAGATGTACCCCATGTTCAGGGCCACTTCTTCAAGACAAGCGATTTTCAGGGCCTGACGTTTCTCGATCACTTCCACAAACTGGCTGGCCTGAAGCATGGAATCAGGGGTTCCGGTGTCGAGCCAGGCAAAACCGCGGCCGAAGTTCTGAACGTGGAGTTCCCCCTGTTCCATATAAATGCGATTCACGTCGGTGATTTCCAGTTCCCCACGACGTGAAGGTTTCAGGTTTGCAGCGATGTCCACCACTTGTGGGTCATAGAAATAGATCCCCGGGACTGCCAGATTGGTTTTCGGCTGGGTCGGCTTTTCTTCCAGAGAAATCGCTTTGCCATCGTCGGAGAGTTCGACGACACCGTATCGTTCCGGATCGTCAACCGGATAGGCAAAGATCGTTGCTCCGGTCTGTCGGTTGGTGGCCTGATTCAGAATAGCACTCAGTCCATGGCCGAAGAAAATGTTGTCTCCCAGAACCAGGGCGGAGTGAGAATCACCGACGAATTCTTTTCCAACTCGAAACGCATCGGCCAGTCCACGCGGTTCTGTTTGAACGGCGTATTGAATCGACAACCCGAATTGACTGCCATCTCCCAGTAATGTCTGAAATCCGGGTAAATCTCGCGGAGTTGAGATCAGCAGCAAATCCTGAATCCCCGCCAGCATTAACGTGGAAACAGGATAGTACACCAGCGGTTTATCATAAATGGGCAGCAATTGCTTACTGACCGCAATAGTGCTGGGATAAAGACGGGTTCCGGAACCGCCAGCCAGGACAATTCCCTTGCGTCGCACTGAATGTTGAAGCACTGAAGGTTGCAGTGACGAATATTGCGATGTCATTGTCTGTTCCTCTTATCGCGTTGTGCCCAGGCGTTGATCGTGTTGATGACCACCATTCAGAATGTTTTGCCACCATTGTTGATGATCAAGATACCATCGCACCGTTGATTCCAGACCCTGTTCGACGGTGACCGATGGAGTCCAGCCGAGTTGTCGAAGGATCTTACCGGCATCAATAGCATACCGTTGGTCATGCCCGGGGCGGTCAGTTACGAATTGAATCAACTGGTCATGCGGGACATGGGGTGAGTCAGGCAGCAGCCTGTCGAGGATCTGGCAGATCTCCCGAACCAGCTCAATATTCTTTTTCTCATTATGTCCGCCAATGTTATACGTTTCACCGACATGACCATTGCTAAGGATTTCAAGAAGTGCGACTGCATGATCGTCGACAAACAACCAGTCCCGGATATTTTCACCCGTTCCATAAACAGGGAGCGGTTTCCCGCTAAGTGCATTTAAGATTATGACCGGAATCAGCTTCTCTGGAAATTGATACGGACCATAGTTGTTGGAACAGTTACTGATGAGCGTTGGTAATCCATAGGTATGATGCCACGCGCGGACCAGCATGTCGGAAGAGGCCTTGCTTGCCGAATAAGGAGAATTGGGAGCATAAGAGGTTTCTTCGGTAAAGAATCCCTCTTTCCCCAGGCTGCCGAAGACTTCATCAGTCGACACATGCAGAAAGCGGAACCGCTCGCGGCGCTCCTCCGGGAGATCCTTATAAAGGGCGCGAGCCGCCTGCAACAACGAATACGTGCCAAGAATATTGGTGTCAAGAAACGTCCGTGGGCCATCGATCGAACGATCGACATGACTTTCGGCCGCCAGATGAATCACTCCGTCCGGTTGATGCGACTCGAACAAAGAGAGCATCAGCGGTTCATCGCAGATGTCGGCTTGGATGAATGTATAGCGAGGGGACTGGTCGACCGATTTCAGATTGTCGAGATTCGCTGCATAAGTCAGTTTGTCGATGTTAACAACATGATGATCGGTCTGATTAATAAGGATTCGAATCAGCGCGGAACCGATAAAGCCCGCTCCACCGGTAACCAGTATCTTCATGGGAATTTTCCGTCCGGGCATTAAATATGAAAGGACCGATGCCCAGCATCATTGATAATCAGTGGGGATATGTAAAGGGAGACTGAAAGTCTATAAACCGGGCAAGTTGTTCGTCTTTTGCAGACAGAGTCGGCTGGTCTCCTGCATTCCAGGGAATGGCCAGATCGGGGTCATTCCATAAGACGCCTCCTTCTGATTCCTTATGATAAGGACTGGAGACCTTGTAATGGACTTCCGTATTCTCTTCGAGAGTGACAAATCCGTGCAGAAATCCGATCGGAATATAAATCTGATTCCAGTCCTCTTCAGTGATGACTGCAGAGACCCAGTGACCGTAGGTCGGCGACCCGCGTCGGATGTCGACGGCAACATCCAGGATGCGTCCACGATTCACTCGCACCAGTTTGGCCTGTGCAAACGGAGGGGCCTGCATGTGCAGCCCCCGAATCGTTCCTTTGGCTGCCGACAATGACTGATTGTCCTGAACGAACTCGATATCAATTCCCGCGCGGGTGAGTTGCGGTCGGGAATAGGTTTCGGAAAAGTAGCCCCGTTCATCCCCGAACTTTCGTCCAGAAAGAACCTTGATGTCAGGAATCTCCAGTTCAATGATGTGCGTCATACCAGGTGGTCGGTGCTTGCGTCTGTATGGATTTGTCTCGAAACCGTAAAAAGAAGAACTAATGCTAAGTCACTAAAGATCTTGCGTGGCCCCGATTGCCCCTAGTCAGGGCCACGCAGGGAGTGAATCCTTTATTTGTGAGATTCGCCTGGAAGGGCGAAGCTCCTGCTGAGCCGCATGGAAGTTCACGCGTTCCATCGTTTGCGGCTCAGCGGGCCTCGCCCTCCCGGAGGTTGCCCATCTTGAAACAAGCACAAGCCCTGTTAACGACGTGAAGTTCTTGTAAAATCGTTGCCGTATCTTTGTGTCATAGTTCGCAGGATGGCGGCACGTTCTTCGGTGATCATTCCCCAGATCTGGATGCGTTGCTCTGCTCCGGCGGTGATCGCGGCAGCCTGTCGCTCCCGAACCTGCTGCAGATTGCTTTGAATCTGATAACTCGGTTGTCCAAAGCCGATTCCGCCCCAGACATTCATGGAAGCCCAACCGGGATTGAACTGGGCGTCGTATGTCAATGTTCCCTGTTGCGCGTTCACGGCAACAACCTGTCCTTGCAGCGAACGACTGAGAGCCCGCAGTTTCGAGGCGACACTGGCTCCAAAACTCGCCAGTTCGGGGTCAACCCCTTGAACAGAGAGTACATCGATCTTGTTTGCATAATTTTCGTGCCAACCGGCGATACGAGCGGCGTTGTTGGAACGGCGGCTGGAACGATCCAGGTCATTCAACATTCTGTCGATCGCCTGAAAATAGGTTCGGTTGGCAACGAGTCCGTCGGGTTGTTCCGGAGGGACACGAGAGGAAGTCGTGGGGGTTGTCGGGGTTGGTATCGTGCTCGCAGGGGATGTGCTGGCAGGAGGTGTGTTGGCAGAAGGCGGGGGAGTATAGTCGGAATTCGGGGCGATCGTGATCAGGGAGAGAACCCGATGAATACTCTCGTCACTGAATGCACTGGTCAGTGTGGCGAATTTACCGTTGGATGTGATCTTGCTTGCTTCGAAGTCATCGATGCCCACCCCCTGGCGATCCAGAATTTCCATAAAGACGGGGGTAATGGCGCTGGTGAGATCCCCAATATCATCTGAGAATTCAAACACAACCCGGGCAGACGTTTTCTCATCGATATCAAGAGCAAGCGTGACGTCTTTAATCCCTGAGATCAGTCTGGTCAGACGTTCCTGATCGGCGGCGGAGTAAGAACTACCAGCTCCGGTCGCCAGGTGAGAGCGGACAAGTTCCGGGTCGAAGGCATTTTCCAGATCAATCGCAAAGAGAATCTGTCCTGCCTCCTCTACTGTCCCTTTGAGAAATGGCGTCAGATTGCCGGTCCGTTGATTGAAAACGTCCCCCGCCCAGCGTGCCGTTTCCTGTCGCACTGCCGGACGACGAATCCCCAGAATTCCTTTGGAGAACTCCAGAACAAAAGAGTCTCCCCGTCCTCGAATTGCAGGATACCCGGCAATCTCGAATTGCGGGGTTTTATTGATCTCGGCGAGTGTTTGAATGGTAATGCCATCAGGGACGCGAGCGACTCCTGTGGCAGACACCTGTTCTGCTGATGCGGGACGAATCTGAAATCCGACGACCAGCGTTTCGACCCAGGAAGGAATTCCTCCCTGACCATGGACGAAGTTGGCATCCGCCATCGCGGCCCAGTTTTCCTGCTGAGCCCGGGGAGTCGCCAGACATTCCTTGTTCCGGACAATTGCCACCGCGTTGATGTCGTTTGGAAGCAATTCTGCCAGTTTGGCCGCGTCGCCTGCTTGAACAGAAGCCGGGAGCAGCACCGCAAGCGACAGCATGGCGAAAGCCGCCACCTGGAGAGTTCTCCGAAATCCCTGCTTCACATTGAAATGTTCTATCACGATTCGTCCCCCCATTATTCCGAACTCCTCGCTGACACTGTTCTGATGCTGACTTCAGGAATTCAGCCCACGGCTGAACGTCTGCGATACCGTAATCTGCTCTATAATAAACAGATCAGGACGAAGATTCTTGCCAACCACGATGGAAATGTGGCTGGTTTTGGGGGACAGCAGTGCGAAATCTGCCCAAATGCTTCAGGCAACCAGATCGGAGTGCCTGAAACGCCTGATTATGGTGGATTCATGGCATCTGAATGTGCAGGAGAATCCATTCAGCGACGGCACTCAGGCAGACCCATCCAAAGAGAAATTTCCGGTCAGTCCAGAGGAGCCTTGGCATGAGGATGCACCGAGCCGGGTGGAGGTGAACATCTGGTCGCTCCACTTTCCCCTGATTTTCCCCTCACTGACAGACGCTACGCTTGGGGGCTGATGTCTAGGGACTTGTTCTTCTGACGCACACCAGTGCGAAGTCCCTGTCTGACTCTCTCTGCATGAGAATCTCATTTCTGAAGAAATGTGGAAAATTTCTGTTAAATGCCAGAACGTCGTGGAAATGTATTTAGGGCCGCGGACAAAACTTCTCAAACGATGAAGATTTCCTTTCCGCGAGCGGATCGGGGTCAGTTTTGTTAGGGGTTCTCAGATAAGAGCTGTTTTGTGACCACTCTATTCCGATCCGGTTTTTCCCGATCTGGCCCGGAATGGTTGTCGCCATGCACATATTTTCGGGGCTGATCATTTCACGTTTGCAACTCCTGCAGGTCTTCGCGGCATCCATCGCTGACAGATCCTGAGACTCATGTCAAAGAGCATTCAGCATTGCACGTTCTGTCTTTCTCTTCCCTGATTTCTGATTTTCAAGCTCAATGGAGGTTTTCGTGTCACACACAATGTCTCAATCCGGGTCTCAATCTGGACGACGGGCTTTTACGCTCATCGAATTGCTTGTCGTGATCGCAATCATCGCCATCCTGGTCGCCCTGTTACTTCCGGCCGTCCAGCAGGCCCGGGAAGCTGCCCGACGTTCTCAGTGCCGGAACAATCTGAAGCAGATCGGCTTGGCCTTGCACAACTATCATGACGTTTTTAAGAGCTTCCCGTTGGGGGTCAGAGGTCGTGGTACAAACGCCAGTTATGGAATTTCCTGGTGGGGTGGCCTGCTTCCCTACCTCGAACAGGCGGCGCTCTACAACAAAATGGATCTGGAAATTGCCAATGCGGGTTATAACAATGCGGCGAACATGGCAGCGCTTAGCGGAAACCCGCTTCCCGTTGCGGTTTGTCCTTCATACGCGGGCAAGGTGCGGGGATCGCTGGCGAATGCGAATGACGCCAAGTCGACGTACGCTGGAATTTCCGGAGCAATGCTGGACACACCTGATTTCACGGAAACGCGCCTTGATGCCTGTTGCGAATGTTGTAACAACACTGCCACTCCACAAGGGAGCGGTTTTTTCTCCTCGGGAGGGATGCTCATTCCGAATGCGGTGGTGCAGATGCGGGAAATCACCGACGGCTCGAGCAACGTCATTATGGTCGGAGAGATTGGCTCCCGTATGACGACCACGATTACGACGTACACTTCTCCTGCAATCGAAGGACAGAATGTCCCGATGACCGCAGCCGGAAATTATCACGGTTTTTTAATGGGGACAGACGTGCTGACAACAATTCCGTCCGGTGCAAGCCGTCGTCGGATTTGGAATCTGACAACAATACGGTATTCCCCCAATTCGAAAAACTATGATCGTGATGGAATCAGCGCCAATCAGGGAGCGAATAACCCACTCATTTCCGATCATACCGGTGGCGTGATGGTCCTGGCTGGAGACGGCCATGTGGCTTTTATCTCGGATTCGATCAATCTCGATACACTCAAACGCCTGGCGACTCGAGATGATGGTGGTGTTGTCGGTGAGTACTGATCAGCGAGATCGACAAAGCACTTGCCTGAATCAGAACGATCAGATTTCCAGAGTACAAGCAGATGAAGAGAGCTTCTGTCTGGATAGATCAACTCAGCCATTTCCCAAGGAAGTCTTGATGTCTCGCTACTCAAATTGCGTTTATTCCCTGCTGATTTTGAGCGTCCTGACCGGATGCCTCAAGAAAAGTTCCCCTGAAATTTCCGGGATCTATGGCTCGGTCGAAATCAATTCCGCCACTGCGGCGCCAGGGACTCTGATCAGTTTCATCAACCGTGAAAACGATTCCGATTCCTTCTCGACGGTCGTTGGCGAGAAGGGGAGCTATGACTACCGGCCACCTGGTAACATTAAGATTCCCCCAGGTGAATTTATCGCTGTCATCCGGCCACAGTATTCGAGAACAGTTGAAGATGAGAATGGGATGCCGCAAGAAGAGGTGATTTCCGGAGCACCGAAGTCCTTTGGAAAATATTCGGATGTGAAAAAGAGTGACCTGATCGTCACTCTGAAGCCCGGAAAAGCAGAGAAATTTGACATCTCCATTCAAACAACTCAGAAGAAGTGATGTGACCACATGTGAATTGGGTTTTGAAACTTTACGGTCATGTTCCTTGCCAGATCGATCCGGGACGGTTGAGTACCGTTTTTCTCCGGTGCAGGACTTGTCATCTGCGGTGTGAAAATGTCTGTTGAAACCATGAATCGTCATGAGAAATTTCTTCGTTTGTTTACGGCAAACGAGCCGGCGATTCGTGCCTTCGTCAGAAATCTTGTGCCTTCACGGATTGACGCGGATGACGTTCTTCAGGAAGTCGCGATCGTTCTCTGGAACAAATTCGATGAGTTTCGGTGCGATGGTGATTTTCGAACATGGGCATATGGAATTGCCAAATTTAAAGTTCTTTCGTGGATTCGAGATCAAAGACGGGACCGGCTCATGCTGGCGAATGATGTCGTGGAAATGATTGCGACAGATTCGCACCACATGGATCACAGATTGCAACGTCAGCGGGAGTTACTGGAATTCTGCTTTCACAAAGTTTCCCCTCGGGACCGTGAACTCCTGTTGCAGGCATATCAACCAAATTCGACAATTCAGGATGTGGCTCTCTCCAGTGGAAGAACTGTCGCGGGCTTTTATCAATGGCTCTACCGAATGCGGCAATTACTTCAGGAATGTGTCCATCGTGAACTCGCACGCGAGGCCTCATTATGACTTCGCATTCCACATTTCATGAGCTTTTGCAGCGTTACCTGGAGGGGCGGATCAGTCATGACGAGATGGATCGACTGAACAATCTGCTTCGGCACGACCCGGTCATGCGGGAACGATTCATTGAATCAATGAATCTGGAATCGGGGCTTTCAGACCTCATTCCCGGCGCCGATTTTTCCAGACGGAACGGCCCTGATGACATACCACGAAAAAAAGCCAGAGCCATTGCTCCGTGGTTTGTTGTCGTTTCCCTGTCTCTTGTTTTCGTCCTGGGAGGAATCTTCTGGCGAGGGATTCCTTCCGGGATTTATGCCGTTGTGAAGAGCGCCACAGGTGTCAATGAAATGACGAACCTGACCCACATCAATGGGGACTGGCACGAGATCGTCGCGGGAACCCTTGAACTGGTCACGAATCGCGGAGCACACGTCGTCATCGAGGCACCTGCCCGATTTCGGTTTGAGTCTGAGCAACGGTTGAGTCTCGTCACAGGGCGACTTGCGGCAGACGTCCCCCCATCGGCCACAAAATTTACTGTCGTGACTCCGACGGGAGAGGTGGTTGACCTCGGGACAAAGTTCGGAGTGGATGTTTCGCTGAATGGAGAATCCGAAGTCCACGTTTTTCAGGGGGAAGTGATTGCACAGCCTTCTAAAGGGGGAACACGACAGAATCTCTATGATGGCGATGCCTTTCTCTTGCGGACCGGCGCCGGAGAGACACGGGAGCTCCGGTCTGCTGCTTTTATTCGTCCGGATGAGGTCGCCGCGCTGCATGCGGCTCTCAAGGCAGGACAGCCATCCCGCTCTGGAACAGCCTTGGAGAAGCTCAGGACAGATCCAGATCTCATCGCACTGCTGGATTTCGAATCCGAAGAAATCAATCCCGGAGTTTATAATCTGGTTCAAGGTCGCTGGCCGGGATCCCGGGCTCCAGAATTTATGAATGTCGGCGATCATATGAAGCTGAATGTCGGAAAAGAACGCGAATGGCCTCAACTGACCCTGGCTGCGTGGGTTCGACTGGATCGCTTTGGCGAACCGTATCAATCATTGCTGCATACGAATGGCTGGAAATCGCCAGAAATCCTGGGGCAGGTCCATTGGATGGTGACGAACAACAGGACCATGCGGTTTGCTCTCTTCGGGAATCAAATTGCTCCCGGTCAGACGGGAGATCATACCTATTCCGATTCCGCCACACCGATTTCTCAAGAAGCTCATCGCTGGGTGCATCTTGTAACCGTCTATGATAGTGATCAAAAAATTGCTCGTTTTTATTTAGACGGGAAGCTGAATAATGAGGCCCGCCAGGAGATTGCCTACCCTGCCCGGCTGGGGCCCGCACAGATTGGCAACTGGAACAGTCACGACAGGAAGCTAAGCGGTCGAATCGATGAACTGATTCTGCTGGGCCGCACGATGAGTGACGAAGAGATTCGAGCCCTCTACGATGCGGGGAATCCCTATCGCTAGGATTCTGTAACAGACTCCCGAGGGATCTTTGAGAATCAGACGCTCAGGCTGCGTTTTGTGCGTGAATTTGCAGCCACTTCCGGAAATAAGAAGTGGTCTCTATTACAGATTTCCCCGACATTGCCCTTATTCCCGTCGCATCGAACAGCGTTTCTCTGTCGAAGTCGATGCAGTGTGGACACAGGTGGAGCAGCGCGCTCTCATCGATCTGTAGGACCGGCAACCATGCGGAGCTTTCCATGAAACCTGTTCAAGTTGCATTATCGGCAGTAGGCCGGTTCGATCGATCATGCGGCCTCGCAGCGCGCGTCTCTCCCGTAAACTTTCTGGGGACTGCGTGCCATGTCGGCGCTCTCATCTGTGGATACGTCCTGGGAGTCTTTGCCTGTTCTTCACTTCAGGCGTCCCCAGTCGACTTTGTGCATCAGGTCCGGCCGATCCTGGAGAAACATTGTTATTCCTGCCATGGTCCTGACAAGCAAAAGAGCAGCTTGCGCCTGGATATTAAGTCTGAGGCGATGAAGGGAGGAGATGCTTATGGGCCGGCAATTCTTCCGGGACGATCCGCTGAAAGCGTGTTTATTCAATTCATTGCTGATCCTGATGCGGACATGCAAATGCCCCCCGAGACGCGGCTCTCGGAGAGTGAGATCAAAATCCTCACCGACTGGGTGAATGCCGGAGCGGAATGGCCGGACGGAATTGATACCGGCATTCTGGTGGACAAACTCGACCACTGGTCGTTTCATCCGATCAAGAAAAGAACACCCCCTGATCTTGAAGATGACGACTGGTGCAGAAACGACGTTGACCGCTTCATTCTGGAAAAACTCACTGCGAACAATTTTCGACCTGCTCCTGAAGCATCTCCCCGAGATTGGCTGAGAAGAGTCACATTCGATCTCACAGGCCTCCCTGCAACTCCAGAATCGCTTCAAAACTTTGTACAGGAACTCTCTGTTTCGGAAACTCGGGAAGCGGTTTATGCCAGAGTCGTTGACCGGCTTTTGGATTCACCGCGCTATGGAGAACGCTGGGCTCAACACTGGCTGGATGTTGTCCGCTATGCGGATACTCATGGGTTTGAGGTGAATACCGAACGTCCACATGCCTGGCCTTATCGTGACTATGTGATTCAGGCCTTGAATCATGATCTTCCCTATGATCAGTTTATTCGCGAACAGATCGCAGGGGATGCTCTGGGAACGGATGCTGCGACAGGATTTCTGATCACCGCTTCCGTTCTGTTGCCGGGGCAGATCGGCAAGGATGAACCGTCAAAACGACTGGCCAGACAGGACTCGATCGACGAGATAGTGACCAACATCGGGCAGACATTTCTGGGACTGAGTATCGGATGTGCGCGCTGTCACGATCATAAGTTCGATCCGATTTCGCATCTCGATTATTACTCCATGCAGGCCTTTGTTTCCGGAGTCTGGTACGAGAATCGGGAAGTGGAGACACATCTGAACGTCGAATCCAAGGAGCGGATTGCTGCTTTACAAACAGAACTGGCAGACGTGGAACGGCGATTAACGACGTTTGTTCCGTTATGGCAAGCCGGCGTAACGAGAAGTCCGGTGAATGCCCGTTTGAATTTTGATCGATTTCCCGCAGTGGCAACAAAGCGACTTCGCTTCGAAGTTCTGAAGACTAATAAACTGGAACCCTGCCTGGACGAACTGGAAGTCTTCAATCAGAGGGGAGAAAATGTTGCACTTGCCAGCGCCGGGACCGTTGCGACTTCTTCCGGGGAGACTCTGGTAACGGGGGTTCATGATCTGGCTTACGTCAACGACGGAAAATATGGAAACAAAAGCAGCTGGATGTCGAATGAAACCGGCCGAGGCTGGGTTGAACTGGAGTTCTCCAGTGAGCAGGTCATCGAGCGTGTCGACTGGGCACGGGATCGAGATGCCCGCTATCAGGATCGACTCGCCACGAAATATCGGATTCAGGTTGCCGATCCACAGGGAAACTGGAAGGTCGTTGCCGACTCGGAAGACCGCCTGAAATATTCCGGTGAACAAGGAGAAGCGAATGTCTTTCAAGGAACCCCCCCCAAGGCCGAAAAGCAGGCTCAACGCCTGCTGAAATCGCGGCAGAATGTTGCAAAACAAATGGCGAAACTGCACGCAAATCAGTTGATTTTCGCGGGACAGTTTCGCAAGCCTGACGACATCTTCCTCCTGACTCGAGGTGATCCTGAACAGCCGAAACAAAAAGTAACACCGGCGATTCTCAGTTCATTCGGTGCGATACAATTACCGGAAGAGACGACGGAACAGGCCCGGAGGATTGCGCTCGCAGACTGGATCGCCAGTCCGGAAAACCTGTTCACAGCCCGGGTCATGGTCAATCGTATCTGGCAAGGGCACTTTGGAACCGGTCTGGTGGAGACGCCGAGCGATTTCGGGCGTTCCGGGATGCCTCCCACACATCCGGAACTACTGGATTGGCTGGGGGAACAATTCGTGCAATCCGGATGGTCAATCAAACAGATGCACCGTCTGATTGTTCTTTCCTCTGCCTATCGACAATCCACAGAGTTCAATGCTCAGGCGGCCTTGCAGGACGCGGAAGCAAAACTTCTGTGGCGTTATCCGCTTCGTCGTCATGATGCCGAAACAATTCGAGACAGCATCCTGGCCTGCAGTGGACGATTGAATCTGCAAATGGGGGGGCCAGGGTTTGATTTGTTCAATCAGCGCGGCGGTCTGTCGGGATTTGTTCCCGTCGAAACATTTGATGAGAACGGACGCCGCCGGATGATTTATGCTCATCAGGTCCGACGCGAACGAGACCCCGTCTTTGGGGCGTTTGATCGTCCGGATGGAGGCCAGAGCTTGGCACGCCGGTCGGAATCAACAACTCCATTGCAGGCTCTGAATCTTTTCAACAGTCCATTCATGCTGAACGAATGCCGTGCCATGGCAGACCGTCTGCACCAGGAAGCGGGAACTAATGTTGATCAGCAGATTCAGCGTGCCTGGAATCTTGCCTTCGGCCGGGATCCGGAAAACGAAGAGCTTATGGAAGCCCGAGATGTAGTACATCGGCAAGGGTTATCAATGCTCTGCCGGATCATAATGAACAGCAATGAATTTCTCTTCATGCCATAGCTAATTTTTTTGTAACACTTTAGCCAAGTGAAGTTGATGTTCCTTGTTCCCAAGCTCCGGCTTGGGAACACACTCGACGCCAAGCTCCAGCTTGGCCAGTCTCTTGGCTCTCTCGACGCTCTTTTTCTAACGGAAAGAAGTGAGGCAGCTTGGAGCGATTGATCAGGAATGCGAAGCAGAGCTTCGAGGTGAGTGCGTTCCCAAGCAGGAGCTTGGGAACGAGGAAAATGGTCTTGGGAGGGCGAGGCTCCCGCCGAGCCGCAAACCAGGGCAAGCGTGATCTTTCATGCGGCTCAGCAGGAGCTTCGCCCTCCCGCAAGAAATATAAGTGCGCATTTTTTAAGTTCATGAACGGGGCCTTCCACAGGCCATTGCAACGACAGGAAATCTCTTATGGAAACGAGAGTGGATCAAATGCTCAACCGACGGGGATTCCTGTCACACGCAGGTTCTGCTCTGGGATCAATCGCACTTGTTGACCTGTGGTACCAGCAGGGTCTGCTCGCTGCAACGCGGCCTGTCATTGATCCGGCACGCCCCTATGCTCCTCGTCAAACTCACTTTCCCGCGAAAGCCAAGAATGTCATCGTCATCTTCTGCGCAGGGGCAGTCAGTCAGCTGGAAACCTGGGATTATAAACCGGACTTGATTCGGTTTGACGGCACACCACTCCCCGGCGGTCCTGCAGTCACTTTTCAGGGTCCTTCAGGAAATCTGGCCCGGCCGCAATATGCATTTCGTCCGCGCGGAGAGACTGGAAAAATGGTCTCCGACCTGTTGCCCTGTCTTGCTGAATTAACGGACGACTTTGCATTTGTCCATTCGCTGACAAGCACGATCAATACGCACGGGCCTGCGGAGAATTTTCTGTCAACCGGTTTCGTCCTTGATGGATTTCCCAGTATCGGTTCCTGGATCAGCTATGCATTGGGAAGCGAAAATCAGAACCTGCCAGCATTCGTTTCCATTCTCGACCCGCGGGGTGTTCCGCAAAACGGCTCGAACAACTGGGGGCCAGGATTTTTACCTGCCGCTTTTCAAGGAACGGTGCTCAGTGCGAAAGAACCGGTCAAAAATCTGATCCCGCCGGGGCTTCCACGAGATGCGGATGAAATGGCGCGAGGCTCTCTGCAACGAATGAACCGTCGCCATGCGGCGCTCCATCCGGGAGACGATCCATTTCTGGCGCGAATTGCCAGCTATGAACTCGCGGCGCGAATGCAACTGAGTGTGCCGGACGTGATCGACTTCTCCGAAGAGCCTGAACATATTCTGAATCTTTATGGTGCGAATGACACAACAAACCCGACCAAAGCTGAGTTCGCCAGAAACTGCATTCTTGCCAGAAAACTTCTCGAGAAAGGGGTGCGATTTGTGCAACTCTTTAACGGAGCGTATGCCAGCGGAGGCGAACTGAATTGGGACGGGCACAACAAACTCAAGGAACAATACGACCGACATGGCATGATTCTTGATCAGCCTGTTGCCGGGCTCATCCGGGATTTGAAACAACGAGGACTTCTGGAAGAGACCCTGGTCGTCTGGTGTACGGAATTTGGACGAATGCCCATGTTCCAGAAAGGCTCCGTCGGTCGTGATCATAACCCGGACGGGTTTACCTGCTGGATGACCGGTGCAGGAGTCAAGTCGGGCGTCAGCCATGGCAGGACAGATGACCTGGGGCAAAAAGCAGTAGAAGATGTACATCCACTTTATGATTTAAACGCAACGATTCTTCATTTGCTGGGACTCGATCATGAGAAGCTCACGTATGAACACAACGGAATTCAGCGACGGCTGACAAATGTCGAAGGTCATGTCATACAGGAGATTCTCACTCAGTAGTTCCAAGTTTGCCTCAATGGAGGGATCAGTGGGTAGTGGGTAGAAAATGCAGGCTTTTTCCGGGTTTTTCTGACCTCTGGTCCCTGGATCCTGCCCCCTTGCTCTCCATCACAAACAAACTTGGAAGTACTGTCACTTGATGAGAGAAGAACAATTCCGCCTGGTGGACATTGGGGTCTGGCGCGTGCCGTTTGAGCATCAGGTGAATCAGGCTCACCTGCACCAGGGCTTCGAACGATTCACACTTGTAGGGTGGGTCGAGCCAAATATGATGGTGTGGTGGGTCTTCAGTCGCAGGATTCACTTCCAAAGAACACAGACCGCCGCAAGCACAATCGGCCGTTGGCGACGACCCACCTTCACGTTGCGCGACTTTGACCCACCCTACCAT